>OBVG01000013.1_pt1 | contig 243527 bp, 175 predicted proteins | sample 1501271 | NCBI WGS metagenome assembly OBVG01 (sample SAMEA2579934, study PRJEB22360) | human gut metagenome | biome: human gut; feature: human-associated habitat; material: faeces | place: Denmark | collected 2008/2010 | reverse complement strand
GGGACACTGTTTTCTTGCAATATCCCGCAGATGAGTACTTTTTAAGGGACGACTATTTATTTTTAATTTCTTGTCCTCTTAGCGAGTATGAGATTCTTTCTTACTGGCTTGCTTCCTTCTGCTAGCTTCATCCAAAGAGTATTTATTTGATCTTATTGTTATCTTATATCCAAGAAATAATCCTATTAAAAACAATAACAAATAATTGTATAATGTAGACTTATATTCAATAGAAAAAGTTATATATACCACAAGAAACCAACAATATGCTTGTGTTATTATTCTATCAGATTTTAAATATAGTGCCCGAATTAAACCTTTCCCCTTCAATGACCGTTTGGGAATCTCTATATAAGGAAATAGATAACTCATCATTCCACCTATTACTATAATAGCTAATGCAATTGCAAGTATTACCCTAAAAATAAATATTAGAGTAGGATATTCAAATAAAAAAGAAGAAAAAATACAATAGGGGATCACCATAAAACTGAACCACAGAAGTGATTTTTTATATATTGCTATAAATAGATATCTCATATAGTAATAAGTTATTTGATAAAATTAGTTCATTTATTACATACCATCTTGTAGCTTATATCCCTCGACGTGAATTCACCATACCTTGGCTATTCACATCAAGGGGTATAATATTGAAGTTTTTAAGGAGTATTTTTTTTATTTGCTTGATCTACTATATATCGGTTAGCTCTTATTGCTATTTTTTTTCCAAGGTATAGTCCAAACAGAAGTAATATTAAATAAGCTATTGCTTTTTCGTGCCTATAGAAAACTAGATATATTGCAAAGAAAACGGCATATGTCATATCTATATCCTGTCTAAATTTCAAATATAAAAAATCAACAATATTATTTATTTTAGTATTCTTTTCTTTTCGCTCTTTATTACTTATCAATAAGTTTAACACCTTACCTATCAGCCATGCTATCCACGATATTAGCAACAATATTACAACCATATACATATAGTCAAATTCTCCAAAATCAGGATGGAATAAACAATGAACTATCATTAAAATACTATTGAGAATAGTAATCTTCTTAAATATCAGTATAAAAATATCTCCCATATATCATTTTTATTTAAATAATTCTTTTATCCAATTATAAATATTCCCTACATAATCTGTCGAATACTCTTTTTTACCTTCGACTTGATTTGTATGAGTTTCATAAGCATCTTGAGTGGGATCAGGATTTGTTAGTTCCATACATGCTCTATCTACAGCTAGACCTATTATTACTTTTCTCCCAACTTTGATTATTCTCCTTTTATCATTAGGGTCTATTTTCGGAGCCGGGTCTCCATTAGGCATCATCCCCGATACATTAGTATCAATGCTTTTTGTGACATTCGCCTGATTCCGGTCCAGTTCTTCTTTGCTTTTCCTTTCTCTATTTCGCTGATGCTCATATTCCGGACTAATAGCATTCTTCGCTTGATAGTATAAAAGAGTACCAAAAGCATAAGACATCCTAGGAGTATCTGTTATTATTTGTCCAACTTCTGCAAACTTTCCTGATGCATGTCTCATTATTTGTTGATCCGAAGGCAAATTATAACTTTGAGGATACGTTATCGGAGAATAGAATGGAAGAGGTGCATAAGGCATTGGAACAGGTATTACTTGCTTTCCATCTGGGTCAATATATTTAATTGTATTGTTCTGACAATAAACATACACGCTCCAACTATAATCCTTATCCGCCATCGGATCCACCACATGCCATCTACCCAACGCTGCATCATACATTCTCGCTCCATAATCATACCAATCCAGTCCGCCTTTTCTATCCAGTTCTTTCCCATTGTACTTGTAAGGCTGAACAGAGGAAGTTGAAGCAAAGATACCGCCAAACGGATAATAATGATTCACTTCTTCCACTACCCCATCCTGCGATACAACCACACGATTGTTACCCTGATGATCCTGCAAGTAATAATGATACTTATTATCATTCAAAGATACGAATCCGGCATCTGTCAATAAAGTCTTAGGAGTCCCATTTTCATAGATCACATTACCGCAATAATCGGTAGTAGTTGTATTTCCTGCGATACTATGAACAACACGTAGTTTGGTGCCTGCTGCATCATAAAGGTAAGAAATAGAGCTGCCATCTTCGAACTCTATACGGTCCGGTAAATTTAGGTAATTATATTGAATATTGATTATCTTTTTATTCAAATCTTTCGATAAATTACCATTGGCGTCATAAAAGTACTCTGTATTCTGTTTTACTCCGTCTTTAAAATTAAAATTATCACCAAAAGCGGAACCCGAAACAGAATCATCAATCCTTTTCAGTTGGTTGCCACTCAAGGTGACGGACAGATTATCTACTAATCCGTAACCATTGGCAGAAGTTTGTCCAGATCGTTTCAATCCCAAGATATTACCATTTTTGTCGTAACCCGTTATTTGCTCATTGAAGCGGTTGACATTCAGAGAGAGAGTTTCACCCTCACCATAGGTAGCATTTTTTAGCCGGGATAAAAGATCGTATTCAAAACGATAACCCCGAATGTCTGGGTTCGCACTGGTTTTCCAGGTCATACTACTGATATTTCCGTTATAACAAGGTATGCCGATACCATCCGTATAATATAGTTTCTGGGAAAATAACGGACTTTCGATAGAGGTCAGCCAACCACGTAAATTATAACGGTTGGTTGAGGTTAGTGAATGGTTCCCGTTCACTCTTTTGACATTGGCGATGTGTCCCAACTCATCATAATTATACCTAAGAGTATCAGATACCAAGTCATTCACCAAACGAGCTTCTGTCAACAGACGTCCGGCATGGTCATAAGTTTTAGTTTGGACAAGTGAGATATTTTCTACTTTGTCATTGGATGCTGTAATGTGGTCGCAGAAATCATACGCCATGTTCTGAACGTGCACCTTACCATTTATATCCGTGCTACGTACTTGCACCGGACGTTGAAAATAATCATAATAGGTACTGGTGCAAAGCATTTGATCTGTACCGATAATCCGTGTCATCACTCCAGTCTGCAAATTCTTGCAGTTCAGTTGTTCAGAGTCGTCTCCAAATCGATGTCCATAATCATTGCTATCTATATAATCCATTGCTGCAGTGAAGCAAGAATTAGCCTTTTTATATTGATAGGTATCATAATATGCCACCTTTTGGATATTCAGGCTGTCCATTTTTAAATAACTGCTAAAAAGATAACCATAATGGTTGTTTGGCTTATCCGGAGCAAACTCAACAGATGCAGAGCTGCTGTATGACATCATACCTTTATAAATGCCAGTCACTACTTCTCTTCTCAACTTATCATAAAAAGTACATTTCCATTCGTTCCTTTTGCGCATCTCCCCATCTCGACTTCTCAATAATTTTCCGTCCTTGTCGAAATACATGTCTATCCATTCCGCACCAGGAAGTTTCTTACCTCTATAATGGTTGAGCTCATCATAGCGATATTGATAGGCATAAAGATCTAATGCATCTTTCTGCCCAAGCGTCTGTAAACTGCTGACTGCCATCGGTGGAAGAACAAAAGCCAGATTCCCGAAATCATCATATACTTGATAAGTATCCAGCGTATCTGCACCACTGATGGTACGTGATACAATGGTTTGTTCCAATTTATTGGTATAGGTAAGTGTAGGAAGCCCTGCTTCATCTTTTTTTTCTTCCACTACCAATTCTCCGGTTGCATAAAATCCTTTTTGCGACAGAACGGGATTATCTTTTTCTCCGTTCACCTCAAATAGTCGAATCTGTGATGTTCCTGAATTTGTCTGATAAGAAACCTTTTCACTATGCCCCGTAGTATGCCAGTCTTTTCCAGGATTGTATTTCTCTGTCAATCGGTTCAGGGGTGAACCGTCATACAGAGATTTTTCACAAGCATACTCATCATTATACAATTCAAGAATATGCTTTCTGAAATCGGATGATGAAACATAGTCGCCCGAACCGGGACAAACAGCCGGAAGCCATGAACAACTATCACGATACATCCTATCGTACTCCTTTCTGTTTACCAGGCTGTTTAATGCAGGAGTTATACCGTATTGTATTGTCTGTTCTGTCCTGCCGAATGGATCAAGATAATCTATTTCACGAGTGGCGCTCAACGGTCCCTGCAAATCGGAAGCAAAAGGAGTGTTAATTATACTTTTCTCTGTTGACACATAATTCTTTATATCCGACAATTGTTGAACAGACTTTTTCCCTTTCACTTTTATAACAATAGTACCATTTCCTCCTTCTGTTACAAAAAAGTAAGTACCCGGAGATAACCCAAATACATCAAGACTTGTCAAGTAATCATCTTTCTCCTCTTTCCTAACTAGATGACGGGTAGAATCGTATAAGGTGATATTGTTCAGATACTCTTCTGATATGATGGATATATCCATCGTATCTTTTATTGTGAAACGATGATATACACAAGGCCTTGAAGAAGATCCCGAAGGAACAAACATATATGGATAATAGAAAGTGCTATAATCCAGGCTATCCGAAAAACTTCCGACCTCCAAAGGGTGTTCCCAATCAATTCCCGCATTATCAACAATACCTGTTACACGTAGTTTAGGTTTCCGATATGCAGAATCCGGATAGTAAGCATGAATATAAAAATCACCTACACCACATCTGAAATCTTTAATTTGCGGTAAAGAGTTCTCATTTAGTGGATATTCATTGCTACTAACCAACGATCGATAAAGAGTTTCCATTTTTAGAATGGGATTTACACCTATAGTGTCCAAAGGAACTACACTTATCATATTGATACTATCCAAACTAAATTTACAATATACATCTCCACCGCTAAAAGTTCCGAGTCTTATTTCTTGAGAAAAATTCCTCGTAAAATGTCCTATATCAACAGATGTATATTCATTTACTCCCACCGGAGATAAATAAATGTTGGTTTCAAGCCTCTTGGTAGGTTTTTTCGTATCCTCTGACGCTACACTATAAAGCTCATATTCGCCAGGTTCTAAGACTTCATACAATACAGGAGAGTGAAGATGTACTTGTGTAAGGTCTTCGTCAAAAGTAAAATTAAATTTATCCTGATTACTAAGTACCTCCTTTACTTTGTGACTATCACTACTATAACTTTTCTTTCTGAATCTACCGGTAGAGTTTAATGGTCTATAATTGAGACGGAACGAGGTATAATCCGTGTCAGTCCCCATCATATTAGCCATAAATAAAGTGGACCTGTCCTGTATGGTAAAAGTATAGATAACGTAATTATGAAGCTCACCTTCGTAGAATATATAACGAGGAACATCACTAAAATGAGCGATTTCCGGCTCTTTATAAATATCTGCAAAATGCATCCTTTTATCAACCAACTGTGGATTATTACGACCATCCACCGCCATTAATGCGCAAAACAAGAATAAGAAAAATATTAAATGCCTTTTCATAATTATCTGTTATTTAGAATAATGATATCTGTTATATTCCATCAATTGAATGTCTCCCTTTTCTCCTCTTCTAAACCTTTTTTTCAGACGCCCTTGAAGGTCATACTGGAAAAAAGAAGTTTTTCCATCAGGTTGAGAAGTATATTTCATACCAATCTGCTGCTTATAATCATAGATTGTTATCTGGGCATGCGGCAGAAGTCTGCGTAGTTGTTCTATATTCTTAATATTAGGTTCACTCTCTTCTGAAAGACTTTCCGGTTTTCTTTTTAAGGCAGACTTTACTTCATTATAAGTACTTCCTTTTATTTCAGCTATCGGATATTTACCGTAATATGACCATAGATAAATTGTAATATCATTATGAAAGTTTCTTAGCGTAATAAGATTTCCATATTTATCATAGTTGTCATAAGCTTCAATAAAAGACGTCAAGCTATCGGTTAAATAGCTTGTCAGATCCATATTTTCAGGTAATCTTTTTAGGAGGCTACTGCCCCGCAAAGTTCTTTTTTGAATACCTGCACTACTCGTTGGCTCATAATAGAGATATATAAAATCTATTATTTTCCGTTTTTCATCTTGTAACTTCTTCAAGTACTTTATAATGGCGACCGGTTCCTCTATTCTATTTAACCGGATTAAATTGTCATAATATATAGTTGATGGGAGATTAGATGATTCTCCCGGATGCACATACTTTAAATACACATGATCCCCATTACTATTGACAGTTTCTTTTTGTGTGACAAATCCATTTGCATTATATTCATAATTATGAAGAATTGACACTCCGTTTTCATCTGTCAGTTTTTCCTGAATCAACAAACAAGGGACAGTAAATATTTTACTCGCCAGAATAGCTCCAGTACCAGTATCTATCGAAACTTCATAATCGGCAGTTTTATTTTCTACGTTATAATGATACTCTTCCTCTGCTACTTTATGATAGCGATTGTTATAGGTCGTCTTAAACAGTAGTTTTCCCCTGAAGGCTGCCAGATCGTTAGGAGCATAGTTCAGAGCCTTATCTAATACCTGATAAAAGCCGAAACTTCTTCTGTTCAAATTGTCCGGTGTTCTAGTGACAGCTTGCCCAAACTCCGCATTATCAGGGATATCTGCCAATGAAGAGAAATGATAACGACAAAAACTTCCGTCGTCAAAAGTCTCAGTGACATAACTATAACCTATCGGATATTCGGATATATTATTGAATCGCCCCATACAGTTACTGCTGATTGAGTAAACATTCAGATTTTTGGTTTCCATATAATCATAATAGTTATAACTGTATACCATATCTTCTATAGGCATACGATAGCGTGGCAGTTCATGGGTTCTTCCACTTTCCATTCCTGTCGTAGGGTCAAGGTAGTTGAACGAACGTTGCCTGTCTTTTTTTGTAACAGGGTCATGCAATGTCAGATGTTTCACACGTACCCCACCCAACGGAGCATCATAAGTTGCCATATTGGTATCCCAAGCAAAAGAATCAGTTCTTTTGGTCAGGTAATGCCGGTAACGGTTGTATTCATAATCAATCTTTTCTTCCCCTTTGGTGGGATAAGTGATCGTATTCAGCATTGTACAGCTAGAAACACCTGTGTTGACAGCCTTTCTTTGTTCAAAATTCCCATCATAGAAAAACGTATTGGCATTGTCTATTTTTTCATAGCCACCATTCCAGAAGCCCCAATGATCGACGTTTGTAGTCAACGGATCCGGTAAATCATTACTCATATTATAGTCAAAAGAGTAAATAGCAGGGCCCTCACTTTGATCATGCAAGGTCACATTTTTCAGAAAGAAGTAGCGCCCTGATGTCTCATAATCAAATTTGCATGATTTTATAACTTGGGGGGCTTTTGTCATTGTTATACTTGAGAGATAGATTAAATCATTCCCATCCGAATCACCGAAAAAATTAACAGGGAAAGTCTCGGTAATAAAATTCACAAGCACACTTCCAGTGCTAATTGTCCTCAAAATAGGGGTATACACTTTATCTTCCATCAAGAAATGATCTGTATCTTTATCGTTTATACCTATTATTTCTGCTGGTTTAGTATATCCATTCTTATCAGGTTTATAATTTATCCATCTTGTTCCGGTTACATTAGAATTCATGAATAAGTGATACTTATTTTTTTGCAGACAACTTTGGTATGAAAAGGATATACCATTATTTTTTGTCTCATCCTGGATAGAACTTAGGTACCAGGAAGTAATCTGTACCGGTCTGCTTCTTAATCTACCGGGATTATTGGGTAGGCTGTATTCTAAACATGAGACGTCTCCTCCAAAATAGTAAAGATAGCCATCCGGTGTCGTGATCTTGATGACAGAGCGTTTAGGAGCATTTGTGGTACTATAATCCTGAACAGACATTTCACTTAAATCTATCCTATATCCGCCTCCTGATATACATTTGGCATTTCCACTATTGTCAATAATAAAACGTCCCTTGTGCGGTCCGAAATTAAAATCGAAGATATCGGGAGCCATATCATATTCAGTATCCGGATAAAGGCGGTCTTCAGTAGCATTGAAAATCTTCAGTTTGAGCAGATCTTCTTTACTGTACTGCTTAAACTTTCCGTCGCGGATAGCAGCCAGCAGACCGCTTTTCTGCTCCTGGCGAACATCATCAGGATTTCCCACTACATTTCTTGTAATAGTGCCACCCACGTTCAGTATCCAGTTATTACCTACCACCGAAGGACGCCGCCCCGGTTTGAAACCATCGGAAATATACTTGATAGACATGTTCAACTCAAAAGCCGTATCTTTGTAATCGAACAATGGGATATCCAGATCAAGCAACCCGTTGTAGTAGTTCACACTAGTGTTGCCATATTGTACGAATTCTGCTGTTTGCGGTGTAGAAAAACCGAGATTCTGCGGTGAAAAATAGTACCCTTGAAAATCGGTCGGAATAAATCCGGAACTGTTTTGCGCATATATATGTGTGCCTGTGCCTAACAGCAGGAGCAAACACAACATTTGTTCTATAAAATTCTTCTTTCTCATTTTTTATATGATTTATCTTATGAGTAATAAAAAAATAGAGAGGGTGAAATAGAAAACTTATACACCCTCTCTTCAAATGAACTAACCCTCTGTATCTTTACAGATTCATCGCATTACCGCCCAATACGCCCGCTACTGCTGACGCCACTGCGATGACTACTTTCAGAATCACATCCCAAAGGGATTTTTTAACTGCCATAACCTTACACACCTCCTTTCCATACTCTATTAATAATTGACTGATTTCAATAACCAATTACGTTTAATGATTAGTTACTTTCAATACCCTGTTACTTCCTGAAAACCTTCCTACCTCATATTCTCGTTATCCTATTGATAACTAATTCTTTACTCATCAGGAGTTCAAAACTCCGCTTTCACCTCAAAACACGGACACGCCTTGATCCACTCTTCCGGTTCAATCTCCCCGTTTCCGTTGCGGTCGGGACTTAAATCCCGATGACCGCACACCCGGCTACCGGGGAAAGTCTCAAGTAATTGATGTACCAGTAAGCGGAGTGCCGCCCGTTGTTCCGGTGTCCGCGTGTCTGCCGGACAACCGTGGGCATCCAAACCGCCTTCGTAGCAGATACCGACACTGTTCGAATTGAATCCTTTCACGTGCGCACCGATACGTTCAATCGGTCGGGTGAGGTGCACTGTTCCATCCTTGCGGATGTAGTAGTGATAACCTGTTCCGTTAAATCCACGCCGACGGTGTTGCATCTCCAAGTCATCCGGGGTGAGAGAACGGTCGGCACGGGTGGCGGAACAGTGGATCACGATCAAATCAATCTTTCTCATCATAGTGCCACTATTTTTCTTATCAGTTGTAAACATTATCTGCACTCTACGAATTAAGCTGCCGGATCCGGAGCTTCACCGCTACCTCCACCGGAGTCTCCGCCACCTTCATCACCGGAATCTTCACCATCGGTTTTCTTTTTCTTGGGCGCGTCGAGATCCAGAAACTCGATTTTCTCACCGGCACGGGTAGACGTCAGATTAGGACGGACACTGCTCGAAGGACGGAAATTGATGTTCACCGTCTTGATGTTCTTCATCGTACACTCATCTTTCGTGTCCACTCCCCGCGTGGTAGCGGAAAGGCTGAATACACCAAAATCATGGATATTGACGGATTTACCGTCGAACAGCGCCGTACGCATCGCTTCTACGAGATTAGTCAGCACACTCTGAATGTCACCCAGCGACAGGGAACTTTTCTCTTTCATCGTGTAAGCAAGTTTATCCAGGTCTACACTCTGTCCCTGCGTCACAAGTTGCGGATGATACTTCACCACCCCATCAACCTTTCTCGGGTCTTTACGACCCATTCTTTTAAATGGTATTGCCATGATAAATTAAAAATTGAGAATTAATAATTGAAAAATAAATATTACAGATTGCGGTTGTCGCAATCAATATCGGAAGAGAGGAACGAGCTCTGTTTCTTTTTCTTTCGATACCTCAAAGGTAGTGTATTATAAGGGGATGGAATGACGTACTTTGTCTTACTTTGACCTAGTTTGTCTTACTTTCATTCAGAATGTATTTACTTTTATTCAGAGTGATTTTATTTTACTTATATACTTGGACAAGCGGGAGATTTTCCGTATATTTGGAATACGATAAAATTAATTTTCCGAAGATATGAAAGCAGAAAAAGAAGAGATAGCAGAGGAGCCGTTTGTCATACGTCCGTATTTGAAATCGGAGCTGGCACATTTATATAATCCGTATGTACCGTTGGTGTATGCCATGCGAAAAATGAGGGAGTGGATCAGAAATAACAAGGAATTATATGACGCAATGTATAGCGGCGGCGAAGGAAAAAACGACCACGCTTATAGTGCAAGGCAGGTGCGGCTCATCGTGAGGTATCTTGATGAGCCATGAATCTCTTTAGGGCAAGTGCTGATTAGCTATAACGAAAATAAAATTAGCTATAATGAAATCGAGATTAGCTATAATGAAATCAGAATTAGCTATAATGAAATCAAGATTAGCTATAATGAAATCAGAATTAGCTATAATGAAATCAAGATTAGCTATAATGAAATCAGAATTAGCTATAATGAAATCAAGATTAGCTATAATGAAAACAAAAGCGGTTATGGGGGTATTCTGTCCAATATCTGTTTTATAATGCCAGCCCTGCAACTGTGCCCTGTCGACATTATGATGGGACTCCGTGTAATACATGGTATCTTGAGGACAAACAGACTGTGTGTTTTCTTATTGAATGCTGTTAGTTTTCTTATTTAATAATGTACACGTGCGCAGGCGCGAGAGAATATTCTTTTTATATAGAAAAAGCGTGTAATTGAGGTGGAGGGGTTCCACCTCAATTACACGCTTTTTCCATCAAATAAAATATATAAAGAGAATAAAAAGTATAAGTAAACGATAGAAACAAAATAAAACGTACCTTTGCGTCTTTTTAGACCAACATTTTTTAACATTAATCAAATAACACTTAAAATCATGAGAAAAAAGACATTTTTTCCGAAGGCTTCGTTTACCAGAACAAACAGGCTGTAACACTCGAAAAGGGAGAATTTCCCCAAGTATCCCAGTTTATCACGCAAATGCTTGGCACTGTCAACAATTTGTATACCAACAGAATAGAGGTAAGTCCGGGCGACCGCAAGAAGTTTCTCCTCCCCTTTGTCCATCTCTGTTATGACCATGACTCTGTTTTTAACATTAAAAGCCCCAAATACTTTGCAGAGTTGTTGTTTATGGCTGTTGATTTCAAGAAATCGGATGATTCGGACGAATCATTAAGCGTGGAAGAGATTGATTGCGAGATACAAAGAATGAAAAGAACGCTTCTTGAGGATTAACACGAAAGAACCGACTGTTAAAAAACTGCTTTTTGAGTACCAAAAGCAGTTTTTTTATTCTACATGAAAAGCCGTCCTTTGCAGTGTGTCAATATTGACACGACTTACATTCATATCAATAATTAAAATGGAAAATATCTCAATAACGACATACAGGGGATTATCACTCGTATCAGGAAGTATCAGTATCCGGCAAATGTTCGAATTTATCCGGGGAGATGTCTATCGCGACAGAATCCGGAGACTCCGGGAAGCAATGGATGCAGGAGAAACGGTGAAAGCAGACCACATGAAGAAGCAACTGCCCTACTGCACCATCACGGCTACTTACGCCAAGGAAAGGCTGGCTTACAGTCTGGACAAGTATCAGGACATCATCACGCTCGACTGTGACGATATGCCGGCAGAAAAGATCCCGGAATTCCGCCAACTGGTGAACGATTGCCCCGACACGCTAGGCAGCTTCGTCAGCCCCCGGATGCACGGGCTGAAGATCTTCGTCTATCTTACCGGCAATGAGGCGGAAACCTTACGCACCGAACTGAACGCATTGGGAACCGTAGACTTCCTCACCCTCGAACGCTACCACCACCGCATATACGCCCTGGCAAGCAGCCAATATGAAAAGCTGCTCAATACCAAAGTAGACACCAGCGGGAGCGACCCGGGACGCGGATTCTTCGTGTCGCACGATCCGGACGCTTTCCTCTCTACCGAACGACTGGAAAACGTGAAGCCGCTAACCGTAAAAGTGACACTGCCCACTGAAGAAGAATGTAAAAAAAAGAAGCGCAAGAATCCGGGAAAACGATCCCCGCTCCTCCCCGTGCAGGAGAATGCGTCGCCCATCGACCTGCAAGTGCAACTCGACTTCCGCAAGGCGCTGGAGTACACCAAACGCAAAGAACGTCTCGAGATAGGCAACCGGGACAATTTCTTCTATTGTCTCGGCAATCAGTGTTACCACCGCCATATCACGGAAGAGGAAGCCGTCAGTCTGGCACACAGTCATTTCGGCGACCTACCCGACTTCGACCTCGAACTGCCCTTGCACAATGCCTACCAATACACCTCAAAGACCGATCAGGCGGAAGAAGAAAGCCAACAACCGAGAATATGCCAAGTCATCAAATTTATGGACGAACACTACGAAATCAGGAGAAACGTGGTGAAAGAGCAAATCGAGTTCCGGAAAATAATACCTGATCTCCCTAAAACAGAGCAGCCGCCTTTCAGTACATTGCGCACAAAGGATGTCAACACATTCTATATCAACGCACAGATGAAGAAGATATACAGTTCGCAAGCTAATTTGAAAGCACTGGTAGACTCAGACTATGCAAAGCCGTTCAACCCGTTTATCCATTATTTCACCTCACTCCAGACATGGGACGGGAAAACAGACCACATCGGCCAACTGACAAAAACAGTGAAAGCGGCAGACCAGGCTTTTTTTGAAGACAGCTTCCGCCGCTGGCTGGTGGGAATGGTGGCATGTGCCATCGACGACGAAGCGCAAAACCACCAGTTGATGCTGCTCCACGGCGCACAGGGAAAAGGCAAGAGTACTTTTGTCCGCCATCTCCTCCCACCGGAGCTGAAGGATTATTATCGCAACGGCATGATTAGTCCCGACAACAAAGACCATCTCCTGCAAATGTCGTCCTGCCTGCTCATCAATCTGGATGAGTTTGATACGCTCTCTCCCGCACGCATGCAGGAGTTGAAAAGTCTCATCACGCAAGATGTGATGAACGAACGGAAGGTTTACGACATCCAAAATTATACGTTCATCCGCCGCGCATCATTCATCGCCAGCACCAACAATCCGCACTGTCTGCCGGACATCGGCGAGAACAGGCGCATCCTGTTCAATACGTTGCTGGAAATAGATTATCACACGCCTGTCAACCATCAGGGGATATATGCACAAGCATACGCACTCTACCAGCAGGGGTTTCAATATTGGTATGAGAACCAGGAGATTACGTTTCTCAACAACCGCAATGAGGCGTTCCGCCAAAAAGATCCGTTGGAGGAGAATCTTTTCTTCTATTTCCGGGCAGCCAGACCAAACGATATACAAGCAAAATGGTATCCTGCCTCCCAGCTGCTGTCGATATTGAGCATGAACGGGCGCACACAGGCCAACGCACAGATGAAACAAATGCTGGTCACGGTATTGGAAAACAACCATTTCCACTCACGGAAGACCTCCAACAACATCACGGAATATTGGGTGGTGGAGTATTCGGCCGAAGAGCGCAAAGAAAATTCAATACGCCCGCAGCTTCCGGTGCAGACGGGGTTGGAGTTGTAGTTTTCCCGCGAAATGGCAGTTTTCACACGGATAGTCGTTTTTCCACAAAATAGCTTTTTCCTCCGAATAGTCGTTTTTGCACGAAATAACAGATAAACGGATAAATTAGTGGCATTAAACGTGTCACATTCATCCGTTTTCCGTATATTTGCTCGATATGAATGATGAATAAAGATAGGAATCACAATATGATAAAGCAAATACCATACGGATTGACGGATTTCGGTCGCATCCAAAAAGAAAACTATTATTATGTGGATAAGACGATGTTTATCGAAAAGATAGAAATGCAACCGTCTTATCTGTTCCTGATCCGTCCCCGGCGCTTCGGAAAAAGTCTGACGCTGGCAATGCTGGAGGCTTATTATGACGTTCGGTATGCCGACCAGTTCGACGAATTGTTCGGCCATCTGTATATCGGGCAGCATCCTACGCCGATACATAACCAGTTTCTTATCATGAGATTCAATTTCTCGGAGGTGAGCTCGAATATCAATGAGGTGGAGAAATCTTTCCGGTTGCATTGTTGCGGGAAGCTGTCCGATTTTGTTTATAGATATGAGCATCTGTTGGGAAAAGACATTTGGAAAGTGCTGGATGAAAAAACACAAGCAGATCCCGGAGCCTTTTTGTCCTCAATCAATACCTATGCCACCCGTAAGGGAGACATCAAAATCTATCTCCTGATTGATGAATACGATAATTTCACGAATACCATTCTTTCTACTTACGGCACGGACTTATATCGAAAAGCGACGCATGGTGAAGGGTATATCCGCAGGTTTTTCAATGTAATCAAAGCCGCCACGACGGGAATGGATTCTGCCGTCAACCGTTTGTTCATCACAGGAGTAAGCCCGGTGACGATGGACGACGTGACAAGCGGATTCAACATCGGAACGAATATCACCACCGACCCTTGGTTTAACGACCTTGTAGGTTTCAGCGAGAAGGAATTGCGCGAGATGCTGACGTATTATAAGGAACAAGGCGCTCTCCCGATGTCGGTAGACGATGCGGTGACAATGATGAAGCCTAACTATGACAATTATTGCTTCAGTGAAAATAAATTAGCAGATTGTATGTTCAACTCGGACATGGTGCTCTACTGCATGAAGTCATTGATATTGCACGGAGTGAAACCTAAAGAGATTGTAGATCCCAATATCCGTACGGACTTTAACAAGCTTGCCTACCTTGTCCGTCTCGACCATGGACTGGGCGAAAACTTCTCCGTCATCAAGGAGATTGCGGAGCAAGGCGAGATAGTGACTGAAATAGTCACCCATTTCTCCGCACTGGAAATGACGGACGTGGGCAACTTCAAATCTCTGCTGTTCTATTTCGGACTGCTTTCTATCAAAGGGGTGGATATGATGGGGCGTCCCATCCTGCACATTCCCAATCTGGTGGTTCGCGAACAGCTATTCAATTTCCTGATTCAGGGATATGCCCGTCATGACATCTTCAAGCTCGACGTGAACCGCTTGCGCACTCTGTTTGAGAATATGTCCTTCAAAGGAGACTGGAAACCGTTGTTCGAATTTCTAGCAGAGGCCATTCGGGAGCAGAGCCGGATAAGGGAGTACATAGAAGGGGAAGCTCATATCAAAGGATTCCTCCTCGCCTATCTAAGTATGTTCCGCTATTATCAACTATATCCGGAATATGAGATGAATAAGGGTTTTGCCGATTTCTTCTTTAAGCCCAGTCCGGCGGCACCTGTATCTCCACCGTACACGTATCTATTGGAGGTGAAGTATGCGAAAGCAGGAGCGTCGGAGAAAGAGATACGCGCACTTGCCGATGATGCACGGGAACAGTTGATTCGCTATAGCAAGGATGAATGTGTGGCAGAAGCTCGTGAGAAAGGGGGATTGAAACTGGCAACGATCGTATGGCGCAGTTGGGAATTGGTGCTGATGGAAGAGGTATCATAAAGTACTTGTCACATCACAAACACCGATTTAGGTATGCACTCACCTCCACATCTGATATTGGGCTAAATAAATAATCTCATCAGAACAGGTGAATGGAATCCTATCTATAAAAATCAGGCGCGGATTACACGAATTGCACGATTTCTTTAAAATCAGAAACGTGTTATCCGTGTAATTCGCGCCTAAGTTTTATACGATGGCTACGACATCCAAGACGGGGAATTACTTATCCCCGTACATCTTCGCTCTCAATTCCTTGATGTGATCGGACGTGATATATTCGTCATACTCCATCATCTTGTCGATGATACCGTTCGGTGTCAGTTCGATGATGCGGTTGGCAACCGTCTGGATAAACTCGTGGTCATGAGAAGAGAAAAGGATGTTTCCCCTGTACGTCTTCAGGTTGTTGTTGAATGCCTGGATAGATTCCAAATCCAAGTGGTTGGTCGGAGTGTCCAGAATCAGACAGTTTGCATTGCGGAGCTGCATACGGGCAATCATACAACGCATCTTCTCACCTCCGGAGAGTACGCTTACTTTCTTCAACACCTCTTCGCCGGAGAAAAGCATACGGCCGAGGAAACCTTTCATATACACTTCGTTTCCTTCGCCAAACTGGCTCAACCAGTCCACCAAGTTGAGGTCGGTATTGAAGAAATCGGTATTATCCAGCGGCAGGTAAGCAGTGGTGATGGTTACCCCCCAGTTGAAGGTACCGGCATCCGGCTTCATGTTTCCGTTGATGATTTCGAAGAACGCAGTCATCGCACGCGGGTTGCGCGACAGGAATACCACTTTGTCACCTTTCTCTACGTTGAAATTGACGTCGTTGAAAAGCACTACGCCTTCCTCCGTCTTCTTGCTCAATCCGGAAACTTCCAGAATCTGGTTGCCCGGCTCGCGTTCGGGAGTGAAGATGATGCCCGGATACTTACGTGAAGAAGGTTTGATTTCTTCTACGTTCAGTTTCTCCAACATCTTCTTACGGCTCGTGGTCTGCTTGCTCTTCGCTACGTTGGCGCTGAAACGGCGGATAAATTCTTCCAACTCTTTCTTCTTCTCTTCAGCCTTCGCCTTCTGGTTCTGCTGCTGACGGAGAGCCAACTGGCTGGATTCGTACCAGAAACTATAGTTACCGGCAAACATATTGATTTTTCCGTAGTCGATGTCTACGGTGTGCGTACATACAGAATCGAGGAAGTGACGGTCGTGGCTCACTACCAATACAGTATGCTCGAAGTTGGAGAGATACTCTTCCAACCAGGTCACTGTCTCCATATCCAAGTCATTGGTAGGCTCATCGAGCAAGAGGTTGTCCGGATTTCCGTACAATGCCTGCGCCAGCATGACACGCACTTTTTCCTTACCGCTCAACTCACCCATCAATACATAATGCTTATCTTCTTTCACGCCCAGTCCGCTCAACAGCATGGCTGCGTCGCTTTCCGCATTCCATCCGTCCAACTCGGCAAATTTCTCTTCCAACTCGGATACTTTCAGTCCGTCTTCATCTGTGAAATCTTCTTTCGCATACAATTCTTCGCGTTGCTTCATGATGTCCCACAACACAGTATGCCCCATCATCACAGTATCCATAACGGTATAAGAGTCCCACTTAAAGTGGTCCTGGCTCAACACCGAAAGGCGTTCGCCCGGTCCGAGCGCAATGGTACCCGTTGTCGGGTCCAAATCTCCGTAAATCGTACGAAGGAAGGTAGATTTTCCCGCACCGTTAGCACCAATAATACCATAACAATTACCACTCGTAAACTTCAAGTTTACGTCATTAAACAACACTCTTTTACCAAACTGTACCGAAACGTTCGAAACTGTAATCATCTTCTTTATTTACTATTTTACTAGTTACTATTTTACTATTTTGCTAGCTACTATTTTACTATTTCGTTAGTTACTATTTTAGTATTAACTATTTTAGCGTGCAAAGTTAGACATTTAAAATGAATTATGAGCTATCTGATATGTGCCAATCTGACATAAAAGTGTTACCTTTGCTGCGTTTTTTGGCAAAACAGCCAACTTGGCAAAGTTTTTGCAGACAAAATCAATGACATCCGGTCAGCCCGGTATGTTTATTGGCGTTATTCTACCAAGTAAGATAACGTGTGTGTTAAATAGTAAATAGTAAAATAGTAAATACCAAGATGGATCCGAAAGAAAAAAAAGTGAAGGAAGAAGAACTGAACGTTGAGGAAACTCAAAACCATGCGGAAGAACAACCGCAAAACGAACAAGCGGAGGACGCCACTCCCCTGACTCATGAAGAAGAGTTGGAAAAAGAACTGGAAAAGGCCCAAGAGGAGATTGAAGAGCAGAAGGATAAATACCTGCGCTTGTCTGCCGAATTTGACAACTACCGGAAACGCACCATGAAGGAGAAGGCCGAACTGATTCTGAACGGTGGCGAAAAGAGTCTTAGCAGTATTCTTCCGGTGGTGGACGACTTCGAACGTGCCATCAAAACAATGGAAACGGCAACAGATGTCAATGCCGTAAAAGAAGGAGTAGAACTGATTTACAATAAATTTATGGCTGTCCTGGCACAAAACGGTGTGAAAGTCATCGAAACAAAAGACCAACCACTGGACACTGATTACCATGAAGCCATCGCGGTAATCCCCGCACCGTCGGAAGCACAGAAAGGTAAGATTCTGGACTGTGTGCAAACGGGATATACACTGAACGACAAAGTGCTCCGCCACGCTAAAGTGGTAGTAGGAGAATGAGGAGATTTATGAATTATGATTTATGATTTATGGCTGCGCTATTGGTCTGCAGAGTAAATCATAAATCAGAATTCATAAATCATAAATCTTTTCAATCATAAATCAATAAATGGGCATGGCAGAAAAAAGAGACTATTACGAAATATTGGAGGTGACGAAGACAGCCACAGTAGAAGAAATAAAGAAAGCATACCGTAAGAAAGCAATTCAGTATCACCCCGACAAGAATCCGGGCGACAAGGAGGCTGAAGAGAAATTTAAGGAGGCGGCCGAGGCATACGACGTGTTGAGCAATCCGGAGAAGCGTTCGCGTTACGATCAGTTCGGTCATGCGGGAGTGAGCGGTGCGGCAGGCAATGGCGGTCCGTTCGGTGGTTTCGGTGGCGAGGGAATGTCGATGGATGACATCTTCTCTATGTTTGGCGACATCTTCGGTGGCCGCGGCGGCGGTTTCGGGGGAGGCTTCGGAGGATTCAGCGGATTTGGCGGCGGTGGCGGTTCACAGCAACGCCGGTATCGCGGCAGTGACCTCCGTGTGAAAGTGAAGCTGACATTAAAGGAAATCTCTACCGGAGTAGAAAAGAAATTTAAACTCAAAAAATATGTGCCGTGCGACCAGTGTCATGGCACGGGTGCCGAGGGTGACGGCGGATCGGAGACTTGTCCTACTTGTAAGGGTAGCGGATCGGTGATTCGTAACCAGCAGACCATTCTGGGCACGATGCAGACTCGCGTCACTTGTTCTACGTGTGGCGGCGAGGGAAAGATTATCAAGAATAAATGTAAGAAGTGTGGTGGCGACGGAATCGTTTACGGTGAGGAAGTGGTATCGGTGAATATCCCTGCCGGAGTGGCAGAGGGTATGCAGCTCTCTATGGGCGGCAAAGGAAATGCCGGCAAGCACAACGGTGTGGCAGGCGACTTATTGATCCTCGTTGAGGAAGAACCGCATCAGGACTTGATTCGCGACGAAAATGATTTGATTTATAATCTGTTGCTTAGTTTCCCGACGGCTGCACTGGGCGGTGCTGTGGAAATTCCGACAATCGACGGCAAAGTGAAAGTGAAGATTGATTCGGGTACTCAACCGGGTAAAGTGCTTCGCTTGCGTGGCAAGGGGTTGCCGAATGTAAACGGGTACGGTACGGGAGATTTGCTGGTCAATATCAGTATCTATGTGCCGGAAGCTCTCAACAAGGAGGAAAAGAACACGCTCGAAAAGATGGAAGCTTCGGACAATTTCAAACCTAACACGTCGGTAAAAGAGAAGATTTTCAAGAAATTCAAGAGTTTCTTCGATTAATCTTTTTGCTATCATATTATCATATATAAGGAATAAGTGGGCTGCAATCTTTTTTTGTGGCTCACTTTTTTTTATGATATTCTCTAAATAGACTCCCTCTCGCACAATCTTTTCATATAGTTTACCTAAATAAGGCGCGATATAGAGCTATCCTAAAAAAAATGGCATATATTTGTATAACAAACAAATAGATCGGCATAAAATAATTATCAACACTTTAAAATTCAAATTATAAAAAACGAATTTATCAAAGAAATATTATTTAGTCGCTCCATAAAAAAACAATAACTGTTTAACTAAACTATATATTTAAAGAATGGCAGAACCTTTTAAAAACATGTTTAACGAGCAATTTTTCGATCTGTTTACGAAAGATTTGAAACTTGTTATCAACGATTTTGATGCTCGCGAGTTTGTATCTCAAGTGATGGACGATGAATGGGAAGGCAGGGAGCTTAAACAACGCTGCATGCACATCACAACGGTGCTAAGAAAGTTTTTACCGGCAGATTACAAAGAGGCGATTGCTAAGATACTTGAATTGTTGGATCATATAAAAAAGACACGGCCTGATTTCTCGGTGATAGACGACACGAAGTTTGGTTTGACTTTGGAGTATGGGGGAATTCTGGATAATTATGTCGAACAATATGGGCTAGACGATTACGAAACTTCTGTCAAGGCGATAGAGAAAATCACGCAGTTCACAAGTTGCGAGTTTGTGACTCATTCTTTTATTATCAAATATCCGGATCAGATGATGAAACAGATGTTGGTTTGGTCGAAACACGAACATTGGGGAGTCAGGCGGCTTGCGTCAGAAGGCTGTCGTCCGCGTCTTCCCTGGGCGATGGCGTTGCCGAACCTGAAAGAGAATCCTGCGCCTATCATTCCTATTCTGGAAAATCTAAAAAATGATCCGGCAAGATTTGTGCGGTTGAGCGTTGCCAATAATTTGAATGATATTGCGAAAGATAATCCCGAAATCGTCATTGATTTAGTGAAGAAATGGAAGGGAGAATCGAAAGAGGTGGATTGGATTATTAAACACGGTTGCCGGACGCTCTTAAAACAAGGCAATCCGGAGGTGATGGAGTTGTTTGGCTTCAACTCTACTATCAGCAATATCTGTGTGGAGGATTTCCAAATTTCAAGCCCGGAAGTGAAAGTCGGGGATTCGTTGGAGGTTAGTTTTAAACTGTTGAACAAGAACGATCAAACGACCAAGATACGACTCGAATATGGAATCTATTACCAAAAAGCAAATGGAACGTTGACGAAGAAAGTGCATAAAATCAGCGAGAAAGAATATGCCGGGAACTCAACCACGCGAATCACCCGAAAACATTCTTTCCGGGTGGTTACAACGAGGAAGCTCCATCTCGGACTTCACCAAATTGCTATGATTATCAACGGGAATGAATTTGAAAAATATAGTTTTGAGTTGATTGAATAATAACTGCTGTTAATACCCCGGATTCTGCTTCAACTTCGTATTCATCACCCGTATTTTCTCCGGTATAGGGAACACGGTAGTATATCCGTTTTCCTCATCCGGCAATTGCGGACGGCTACTGTAAGCTCTTGTAAACTTCCCGAAGCGAACCAAATCTTGACGTCTCCAACCTTCCCAAGCCAGTTCCAGTTGACGTTCGGCAAGGATATTCTCTAAAGTGGCAGGACGGGAGGAGGCATTGACGCGGCTACGGACTTCATTCAGTTCTTCATCTCCACTGGCTCCATTGCGCACTTTCGCTTCACTCTTCATCAACAGAGCATCCGCGTAGCGGAACAGTACAATGTCATTCTCCATCAATTTACCGTCTTTTGTGGCAGTGGGGTCGACTTCATACTTTTTCATGCGGGCTCCTGCGGTTTGTTCGTACGGGGTATCTGTGATATCCAGAGCTACTTTCCAGGGCAGATACTCCAATACGGTGCCATCATCCAGCTTGATGATGTTTCCTTTCAGGTCGCGCACCACTCCCGCAAAATAGCAAATATCAAAGCGGGGATCTTGTTCGGCTGTTTCATAACCGAAGGTTTTGAGAGCTTCAATGGTTGCGCTGGGGCCGTTCTCACCACTTAGGCCGTACGCCTTGGCATGATTGTAATGGCGGGAGCGGAATAGATATTGCATTTGATTGGTGTACAAGGTTTTATTCATCGGAATGGTAAAAATATTCTCTATCGATGGTTCGTTGAATATGGAGAAATTGGTTTCGTATTCCGGTTCCAGTTTGTAGCCCAGCGCCTTTAGCTGGTCACAGTAGTAGATGACTGTTTCCCACGCATTGAGTTCGTTGCCGTTCACTGTAAACTTTATGTTTTTTCCGTCCGGACGTTGTCCGTCTGTCCAATCATTGTCCGTATAGACTTCGGAATTCAGAGCCAGTTTAGCCAATAGAAAAGTGACTACCGGACGGGTGATACGACCATAATAAGGACCGGACTGGTTGCTGTGCGCATCGCTCAACAGAGGAGCCGCTTCCTGCAATTCCTTGAATACAAACTCAAAAACCGTTTTCCGTTCACTCTGGACAACCTCTTTCATTGCCACTGAAGAGGATTGAACCAACGGGATGCGTCCGAACAAATCCATCAGATAATAATAATACATGGCTCGCATGGCCTGCACTTCCGCCCGGTATGCCGGAAGTGCAGCATCGGAATGGGTTTCGGCAAACTTGTCTATCCGTTCGAGCGATTTGTTGCTTAGCATGACGACTTTGTAAAGATATTCCCATATAGCTTGAATAGCGTCATTCTCTACACCCCAATCGTGCAGGTAAAGTCCTTGCCAAAAGCCGCCATCGTACCAGTCGCCTCCACGGGTGGGGATAATGGCTTCGTCGGAAGTGAAAGTGTTCAGGTCGTAGACTCCCCTACCCGTTCCCTGCAATCCCTGACTGTCGCTATAACCGCCTATGTAAGTATAAAGTGAAGCTACCGCATTGAGATATACTTCCGAGATCGTATTGTAGACATCCTCTTCCGGTAGTTTGTCTTTCGGATTTTCCTGTAAGAACTTATCACAGGAAAATAAGGTTAGACTCGTCACCAGAAAAAATAATAATATTCTTGAAGGGTAGATTATTTGCTTTGAGATCTGCAAAAACTGATTTCTATTTTTCATATATCGTTTCATCCTCTCCTCCTCCATTAAAAGTTAATACTCAATCCTAAGGTGTACGTCCGTGCCAACGGATACCCCCGTTTATCGTCCACGCCCAACGTTGAGTTCACCGTGGAACTGTTAATCATGGGCGAAAGTCCCGAATAACCGGAGATGGTTGCCAGATTGTTGACAGTAAATGCCAAGCGCAGGGAACGGACGTATTTCTTTAGTTTCTGCACCTTCTCAATCGGCACGTTCCAGCCCAGCGTCACATAGTCGAAGTTGACGTAATCTCCCTTTTCCAGCCAATAGTCGGTGGCAGTCTGATCCTTGATGTTCTGTTGCGGAGCTTTCTTCATTACATTGTAGTCGGGGAAGATATTCATGTTCATATAGGTCAGGGAAGTTCCGTTGTAGATTTTATGTCCGAAAGCTCCGTTTATCTGCAAAGACAGGTCGAAACGCTTGTAACGGAAACTGATGTTAGATCCCAGAATCGTTTTGGGTACGGCTTGTCCTGCCACGTAGCGGTCTTCACCATCTTCCAGACTGACGCCTCCGCCATTCAGGTCGGCAATGCCATAGGTATATCCACCGTTTCCGTCGGACTCCAGTCCGGTGCTGTGAGGGAGATAGAACACGCCCAACGGTTGCCCCACCATCTGATAAACGATGTGGTTGTAGCCGCCGTGGAAGCCGGCTCCATCAAGGCTGGCAAGACTTTTATATTCGGAAGCGGAAAGCATTTCGCCGTTATACATACCGCTCAATGAAAGCAGTTTGTTGCGCTGAAAGGTGATGTTGGCATTGATATTCAGTTCCATGTCCTTCGTTTTCAAAGGGGTGATACCGATGGCGATTTCCGTACCCCAGTTGCGCATGGAGCCGATATTGGCAAGCAAGGTGTTATAGGTGAAAGGGGGCACGCTTACGTTGTAAAGGTAAAGCATATCCGTGGTGCGGGAGTTGTAATAGTTGGCGGAAAGCAACAGGCGGTTGCCGAATAAAGCGATGTCGAAACCGGTATTAAAGGTATGTTTCACTTCCCATTTCAGATCGGGATTCGTATTCCGGAGATCTCCCAAAGATACAATGGCGGAGTTTCCGACGGGGACGACACCGTTCGGCTTGACAAGATTCAGTGTTGTGTATGAGTCAATCCCGCTTTGGTTACCTGCCAGACCGTAACCGATACGGAATTTCAGATTGTCTATCACGGGGAATTGCTTCATAAATTCTTCTTCACTAATCACCCATGCCGCGGATGCAGAGGGGAAAAAGCCCCATTTATGGTTGGCTCCGAATTTGGAGGAAGCATCTGTACGGGCGTTCAACGTCAGTACGTAGCGGTCGGCGTATGTATAATTGAAGCGTCCCATGAAAGATGCCAGGCGCGGTTGCTCGTAGTAGGAATTAGTGCCTTCCCACAAACGGAGCGCTCCTGCCTGAAGGTTATTATACCCGAACTTATCGGTGCTGAAATTGCTGACTGTGGTATAATAGCCTGTGTAAGTCTCTTTCTGAAGTTCGGCAAGTGCCAGTACGTCAAAGAAATGCTTTTTCCAGTTTTTCTTATAGGTCAGCATCATGTTTCCCAATAAGGATTCGCGCTTTTTGGTTCCTTTGTATGCCTGACCGTTCGCCCAGACGGAAGTGGGGAGGTATTGCGAATTTTCTACGATATTGTAAGTATAAGCTCCGAACAGGCTTAGTTTCAGTCCTTCCATCAGATTGAAAGTGAGACGGGCGTGCGTACTGATGTGCGAAGTGGCATCATCGTCCTGCACTTCCATCCATGCCAATGGATTGGTGATTTGGCTGGCGGTCGTTATTCCGTCCCACGAATTGGTGACGGGGTCTTTATGATTGGGATAGGTAGGATTGAACGTAGCTGCCGAATAGAACGTTTTCTGATAATCTACCAGGTTATGATTCTTCTGAATGGAGCCGAACATTCCCAGTTCGCAGTTCAGGAAGCCGTCGAACATTTTCTGATTCATGTTCATATTTGAAGTGAAATTCTTCATGTCTTCATTCAGAATCACTCCCTGACGATCCATAAAACCGAGGGAAACACGATAACTGGACTCACTGGAACCGCCATAAAAGGCGATATGATGATTCTGTTGCAGTCCTGTCTGCTCAATCTCTTTCTGGAAATCGGTATTGTTCCCTTTGTCCAGAATGGAAATGCCTCGTTCCGATGCTACGCGGCGGAATTCATCACCGGACAGCATTTTCAAATTCTTGTAGACGGTGGAAATCCCGAAGCTACCGTTGTAAGCCACCTGTGTCCTGCCACTCATCCCTTTTTTGGTGGTGACTTCTATCACACCGGATGCACCTCGCGAACCGTACTGTGCGGTTTCGGAAGCGTCTTTCAGGATGGTAAAACTCTCAATATCCGTAGGGTAAATGGAGGTAAGCATACTCAAGTCGCCAAATACTCCGTCGACGATAATCAAAGGGTCGTTGCCGCTGGTCAGTGAGGTAGTTCCCCGCAGGCGTACCGCATCCAGAGCCGCCGGTCCGTTGGAACCCCGCTGGATGGTCAAACCCGGCACACGTCCACGGATTGCTTCCAAAGGGTTCGTTATCTGGTCTTTGTTCATCTGTGTCTCCGTGATTTTCTCTACGGAGCCGGACAGGGTTTTCAAACTTCCGGTGGCATATCCTACGGTAATCAATGAATCTATGGGCGCGACGGGAATCTTCTGTGCCAACGTGCCCTCGCACGGGATTACCAGAAGAAGAAGGCTGTAGAAAATGAGTCTAGCGTGTTGTACCATATTCTTAGTTTTTAAGGTAATAATACAAATATAACAAAAAAAGAGGGAATCTGGTTGAGTAGATTCCCTCTTTTATTTAAATGATATTGACAGGTTGAAATCAGCAAGTCCGGATGATACGGATTACACGGTTGCTTTAGGCCGGAATAATCCTAAAAAAACGCATCATACGTATTATCCTTATGCCTGCAATATTTATTTCACAATAATCTCATCCGTAAATATCCAGCCTCCGAATTCACTTCCGGCCTGTGCCTGATAGCGTACGTATCTTCCTTTGGCTTCGCCCTGCCATGAAATATCCGTAAAGCGGATGGGTGTTTCTTTGCTCACTTCAAAGTGTTGTTTGCGCAACTCGGTGAAATGGGTTCCGTCATCGGAAATGGAAATCACCACAGTCTCCGGCAGGAATACTTCCGCGCCTACCACCTGCATAAAGGCGGCAGTGACAGAATGGATGGAGGTTTCTTTTTCCATATCAATCGTCACATCGAGGCGGTTGTCCGAGATGAATCCTTGCCACGAGCCATCACCATAGGTCCAATCGCCACGTATGCCGTCCGTCAGAGCGGTGTTTCCCTGTGCCGGATAATGGGAGCTGTAAGGTGAATTATAAATCACCTTTTTACCCAATGCCAGATGGCTGACCGATTGAAGCGACTCGGGACGGCTGCCGATTTCTTTTTTCAAATCGAAAGGATGGTATCCTTTTGCCTGCAAATCGGCCACTGCCGACAATGCACGGGTATGGAAATCCGGCCATGACTTACGTTCCGGAGCCGACCAGGCTGTTTCCGCCAATGCCAGGATTCGGGGGTAAATCATATACTCCACGTGTTCGGGAGTGGGAATGTATTCCACCCATAGGTTGCCCTGCACACCGTAGACCAACTTCGCCTGTTCCGCAGTTAAAGAAGCGGGAACGGGATTGTAAGAATATACTTTCTTCAACGGCAGGTATCCACCGATGGCTTCCGGCTGCGAATATGGGGCATCCTGATAACTGTCCAGATAGCAGTAGGCACCCGGCGTCATGATGGCACGATGGCCGGAGGTTACGGCAGCGATGCCACCCTCTTCTCCACGCCATGACATGACGGTTGCGTTGGGGGCAATGCCTCCCTGCAGAATCTCGTCCCACCCCAGCAGATGACGTCCATGATTGTTCAGGAACTTCTCAATGCGGTGTATCAGGTAGCTTTGCAGCTCGTCTACATTGGCAAGATGCTCGTCCGTCATTCTCTTCTGACATTTCGGGCAGGTCTTCCAAGCCGACTTGCCGGCCTCATCGCCACCGATATGAATGTATTCGGAAGGGAAAAGTTCCATGACTTCCGTCAACACATTTTCCAGAAACGTGAAGGTTTCTTCATTGCCGACACAGAAATCGGAGTTCTTGTAAGGTTCGCCCGAACAGGATAACTGCGGGTAGGCTGCCAGCACTTCTTCCGAATGGGAGGGCATCTCAATCTCGGGAATCACCGTGATATAATGCTGACGGGCATATTCCAAGATTTCACGAATATCATCCTGGGTGTAATAACCGCCGTAAGCTCCGGGAGCATCGAAACGGACATATTTACGTCCGCCGTTCCACCATTGCTTCCAGGTGGGATCTGTACGCCAGGCCGCAAATTCGGTCAGCAAAGGGTATTTCTTGATTTCTAACCGCCAGCCTGCCGCATCGGTCAGATGCAGGTGCAGACGGTTGATTTTGTAATACGCCAGTGCGTCTATCTGTTTCTTTATAAACTCTTTGGTAGAAAAGTGGCGGGACACATCCAGCATCAATCCCCGGTAAGCGAAACGGGGAGTATCTTCTATCTCGACAGAGGCTATGGAATAGCTGCCTGCCCCCGAAGGTTGTGCCAACTGCAACAGGGTTTGCATACCATAGAATAATCCGGCTCCCGAAGTGGCGCATATCAGGATTTGTTGCGGAGTAACGGAAAGGGTATAGCTTTCCGGCGATGGCAACTGGTGGTTCTTGGGGGTTATCAATAAGAGAAGCATCTGTTTCCTGTCTTTCTTTCTCGCTTCCTTTAATTGAACGGGTAATGCCTTCAGGTAATTCTCCCAGAGCTTCGCTTCTCCACCTTGTAGGTTTGTATAAAGTCTTGTCTTTTCTGACAGTAAAAAAGAGCCCATCCCCTTCTCCATTTTTAATGGGACAGGTATGACGGACTGTGCCAGAATGGGATGTGCATGAAAGCACATCCCCAGTATACATAAGAAAAGACAAACTTTAGTGTATTCTTTTCTTATATTCATTAATCAATTTTGATTTCGTCTACAAATAAAAATGCGTTTTTGCCTTTTCCACCATGCCATTCCGGAAGCGTTTTCTCCGGTGAAGCAATAACTCTCACGTATTGGGTAGTCACAGGAGCAAATGTAAGTTGATGGTCAACAACTCCGTCTTTGTCCGTCTCCTTCATTGCCGGATATTCTTCGGAAGCAATCTTTTTGAAAGTCTTTCCGTCATCTGAAACTTCTACGGACAGGTTTCTGGCGTCAAACACCCAGTCGCCCTTTGCTACATTGACAGAGATGGCCACACTCGAAATTTCAGTAGGTTGCTGAAGGTCGATCGTCATGTCCATGTCGTTTCCGTTGAAGGCGATCCAGCGGCCTGACCGATAACTGCTATTTCCTTTCAAACCATCGTTTAACGTGGAAGCTCCTTTGAAGAGGTATTGTTCATTGATTGGTTGATTGGCTACAATCGGCTTCATGCTGGATTTGCTGAAGTCAATCTTCTCTGTCAATGTCTGGCTCTCGCCGGTAGGACGAATGGCTTTGGCGGACAGAGTGGCATTTTCTTTAATTTTCAACACTCCTTCGTAAACGGGAGAAGCAGTAGTGGGTTCTGTGCCGTCCAAAGTGTAGTGGACAGGGGCATTGTCGATAGTAGACAAAGTAACGTCCATCGTTCCTTCTGCCGGATTCGGTTCAAACTCGGCTTGTACGCCGAACGCGTGTTTAGCGTAGTTGTATCCTTCGGCATCATACCACTTAATCAGTTGAGGAAGACGAGACAAGAAGTCGGCATAGTTTTTCTTTTCAGGGCTGGACCACTGAATTTCACACAAAGCAGCCCAACGAGGTAATACCATGTACTGCGCGTGAGGGAAAGTAGCGATGTATTCTGTCCAGAGGTTGGCTTGCACACCCTTGATATATTTCTGTTCTTCCGGAGTCAGAGAAGCCGGCATCGGTTCGTAGCTGTACACTCTTTCCAACGGCAGGTAACCACCGATACCAAATGGTTCGTTATCTACGTCTTTAGCTTGGTAATAGTCGAAATACAGGTAAGTGTTCGGAGTCATGATAACATCGTGTTTCTGCTTGGCTGCTTCGATACCGCCCTTTTCACCACGCCATGACATGACAGTCGCGTTCGGTGCAAGCCCGCCTTCGAGGATTTCATCCCAACCGATAATCTGACGTCCGTGGTCGTTGAGGAATTTCTCGATATGGTTGATAACGAAGCTCTGCAAACGTTCTTCTTTGCTATGCGCACCATCCGACTTCAATCCCAATGCCTTGATACGTGCCTGGCATTTCGGGCATTTTTCCCATCTTACTTTCGGACATTCGTCACCACCGACATGGATATATTCTGAAGGGAAAATCTCAATCAGTTCGCTATATACATCTTCGAGGAATTTCAAGACTTGATCGTTTCCGGCACAAAGCACATCTTCTGATACACCCCATTGTCTCCATACTTCGTACGGGCCACCGGTACATCCCAATTCGGGATATGCAGCCAGAGCAGCTTGCATGTGTCCCGGAAGATCGATTTCGGGAATAACTGTGATATAACGTTCGGCAGCATAAGCTACTATTTCTTTCGCCTGCTCCTGGGTATAGAAGCCACCGTAAGGTTTGCCGTCGTATTCACCGGAGTTACGTCCGATGACTGTTTCTGTTCTCTTGGAACCTATTTCTGTCAGCTTCGGATATTTCTTGATTTCCAGACGCCAACCTTGGTCTTCGGTAATATGCCAGTGAAAACGATTCATATTGTGTAAAGCCATCATATCAATATAAGTTTTCACTTCATCTACTGTAAAGAAATGACGGCTGGTATCGAAGTGTGCACCACGATAGCCAAAGCGGGGAGCGTCATTGATTTCTACAGCGGGCATGGAAATGTCTGCGCCGACAGCCACAGGCAATGATTTGCGCAGGGACTGGATGCCATAGAATACGCCGGCCTCGGTAGGACCGGCAATCGTGATTCCGTCACCGGTTACTTTCAACTGATAGGATTCCGGATTTTCGTTTGCCGTGCCCAATGTCAGTACGATTGCATTCTTACCTTCCGTTCCGGCTTCGATAGCGAAATCTTTTCCGGTAGCGGTTTTCAGATAGTCGGCTAGAAATTGTGCGTTGCGCTGCATCTTCTCGTTTCCTTCCGGATAGAGGATTTTCACACCGCTCTTCAGAATGAAGGGATTTCCTTGAGCTGTTACAATTTCTTGTGGCATGGGGATGATCTGGTAGTTGGCTTCCTGTTGCGCCGATTGGCAAGAGGCAAAAAGTCCTGCTAGTGCCAGACATCCGGTTAACTTTAAGAGTTGTTTCATAAACTAAAAAATTAAGTGTTAAGTTATTAATAAATTAATTATAGGTTTCACGAATATGTTTGATTGTCAAAGGGATCTCCTCTCCTTTCTTTATTTGGGGAGAAGTGATAACAACTGTCTTACGCTCTCCGGGAAGGAGGTCGAAAAAGTTGTCACTGAAACGGGCTCCCTGCAAAGGGATTTCAATAAAGACGTCTTTTGCAAGAGCGGGAGAAAGCAGAGTCAATTCGCACACGCCGTCTTTCTGTTTTATCTTGCAGGAAACGGTTGTCTTGGGCAGAAGCAGGTCTTTCGTCTTTCTAAAGAAGTGGACTGTTTCGGCAACGGTATTTCCGGATTTGTCTTTCAATGTCAGTTGCATGAAATGGCGCTGCTGTTCTTTTGACGACAGCCAGGATTCTACTTTCATGCGATAAACGCATTGGGAGGAGTTAGCCGGGATTACCAATGGTTTGAGTTGTATCGGTTTACCTTGTTTCTTTCCGTCAAAGTCTGTGACTCTCATTTCCAACGTCATGTGGTCTTTGGTGTCCGGACAGTCGGATATCAGGTAGATATTGAGACTGTCGTTCTGCTGGATAGGGTTGATGAGAATGGGAGCAAAAGCTCGTTTGGCCTGATAATGTAGGGCTTTCCAGTTGCCATAATAGTCGATGCTCGACCAGGATACTACCGGCCAGCTATCATTCAGTTGCCAATACAGTGTACCCATGCAGTAGGGACGGTTCCGGCGGTGTGCTTCCAGCCCGTGACGCATTCCCTGTCCTTGCAGCACTAGTCCGACGTAGACAAAGTCTTCAAATTTCTCGGGGATGATATAGTCACGTTCCATATAGGTGCGAATCAGGGCATTGCCGATGCTGCTTTTCTGATGGGCATTCATCACCTCCGATTCGATTTGATAATCTTCAGGAGCCGCAAAGGTGGCAATAGTCTTCATCTCCGGGAAAGACTGGAAACCGAATTCGCTCATGAAACGAGGGAGGTCTGTATCTAGTGATTCGAAAGTTTTCCGGCCATACCAGACTCCCCAGTTGTGGCTGTCTCCTATCCCCCATGATTCGGGGCGTCCCCAATTGGCTAAATACGGGGAACTGTGTATATAAAAACGGTCGGCATCCAGCTCTTTTACCTTGGTAGGAAGGAGTTGGTGGAACAGTTTGTCATAGCCTTGGAACATTTCCTGATAGATTTCCGGCGTGAATTTCTTGTCGAATCCCCAATATTTCAAGGCTTCCAGTATTTCATTATTGCCACACCACATCGCCAGGGAAGCATGATTGCGAAGACGGCGAATGTTGTAGCAGGCTTCTGCTTCTACTCTTTTCAGGAAGGTTGGATCGGACGGATAGGGAGTGCAGGCAAACATAAAGTCCTGCCATATCAGTATTCCGTTTTCATCTGCCAGGTCATAGAAACGGTCGTCTTCGTAGGTTCCGCCTCCCCACACACGAATGACATTCATGTTGGCTTCTTTGATGTCCCTAAATAAGGTTTGGTAGCGTTCGGTAGTGACGTTAGTCAATAGAGCATCCTGGGGAATATAGTTGGCTCCTTTGGCAAACATCGGAACGCCGTTTACTTCAAAATAGAAGGATTCTCCGTCCTGATCTTTTTCATTGACGAGACGAACGGTGCGCAGTCCTATCCGGTGGGATTGTTGGGCTACGACTTTATCTTCTACGATTATTTGAGCGGAGAAATCATACAAAGCGGGCTTTCCCCAGCCATTCGGCATCCAACGTACCGGCGACAGCACTTCGGAAGGAATAGATATATGATTGATTCCGGGCTGTAGGGTGATTGCCTGGCTAATGCCTTTTTCTGTGTTTCCTTCGAAGGAGGTATTGATTCTCACCTCTGCTTGAAGTGCTTGAGGGAGGATATTATTTATTTCCAATTCGTTGGATAGTTTTGCCAGTTGGTCGGTCAGCGAGAGTTGCTTTACGTGGTAGTCGCTGATAGAGGCTGCGTCGTAATAACGGATGGTTACCGGACGCCAGATACCACTAGTCACCATGCGGATTCCCCAGTCCCAGCCATAACTGTAAGGGGCTTTACGGGAGAATACGCTTACATGTTTTTCGTGATGGTCATTGTCTGCCGGATAGTTGAATCCGTTAGAGTTATATTGAGGCATTGTCTGCCGGATGGGTGAATGAAAATAGATGTGAAGAAGGTTTTCTCCGAGACGGAGTTGTGACTTGACGGGTATCGTATAGCCGACGAACATATTATCGGCTTTCAACAACAGTGCTCCGTTGAGGTATACATCGGCGTATGTGTCAAGGCCTTCAAAGACTAATTGGGCGTCGTCCCGTTTCAGTTGCTCGGGGGTAACTGTAAAAGCAGTCCGGTACTCCCAGTCTTCATTTTCCACCCACTGAATCTTCTGTTCATTGATACCGTAAAAAGGATCGGGAATTTGTTTATGATAGATAAGATCCTGATGAACGGTGCCGGGAACCTGTGCCGGTCGCCATAGCTCCGTGCCTGCCTGGGAAAATTCCCAACCTGCATTTAAAACCACAACTTCGGAATTGTCATTGCTCTGCGCATATGCCATACTGCAACAGCATAGTAGTCCACATGCTATTTGAGTCTTTTTTCCGATTAAATTAATCATCATAGTGGGGGCATTAGATATTAACGGTTTCAAAGATATTACTTTTTCAGCAAATTTCACTGATAATTTAACAAAATATGTTGTTTTAGCGTGAGCTGTCCAGAAAGCCACAATTAAATCGCCTAAAGTTTCAGTTTATAATTAGTTAAATAAAGAGTAGTATTCTGTCCTCAAATGTATGCTAAAATGGCGTTTTTTTTATTATAACGATATTCTTTTTCATTATAGCTAAATCTTGCTACCTATAAATCGTAAGCATAGATTTAAATCTTCGGACTTTCGGGACAGACTCTTTATTCCTTTATTATATCTGTCAATTTTATCGCTTGAAAGGTTATATGTGCGACGCTACTCTCATATAGTATACCAATTGTCTCTTTATCAATCATTGTCAGACAACTATACCCCCATCCTTCTGCCTCGTCGAGCATTAATTGATGTTCCGGCAACCAGGTAAGTCCTTTGTCCAGACTTGCTTTTATTGTTATATGATTACGTCCTTTGGTCGTATTCGGGTTCGAAAACAGCAGGATATCTTTATTTAATATGTTGTCTTTGGCATCTACATGAATCAGACTAGCCATGCATACCGGTTCCTGAAGTGCTTGGCGGGAAGATGGGTGTTCTGTCCATGTTTCTCCCAAATCTTTCGTTATGGATACAGCACGGCTTCCTCCTCTATTATCACGCATATTCAGCATCAATACTCCCGGTTCTATTTCCGCCACTTGCGCTTCCGTTGTATTGGTTCGTGCCATATTGTGCATTTTCCATGTTTTCCCCCGGTCTTTACTATACATGATTCCTGCATTCGGAACACGGGTAGAGTCTATAAATTGCGTTGGAAATACCAATGTGCCATCACTCATCGTTATTCCACGTCCGGGACCTTGAAGCAGGAAGTACCAGGAAGGATCTTTCACCTGCTCTGTTATATTGATAGGCTTCGACCAGGTTTTACCATCGTCTGTGCTTTTAGCCAATACTAACTGTGCCGTATGATTCAGATCCATTCCCGGATGGGAATTCCACCAGGCGCGTTGATTACCCATACCATGTGTCCATGCGGCAACCACCCAGACGGTATTCGTCTTAGTGTCTACTAAAATAGAAGGGTCTCCTACCCCATTCTGTGCTTTAGGCAGACCACCATACTCGCCAAATGAAAGCGGAAGACGCATCTTCTCCCAATTCTTTCCTCCATCGATGCTACGGCTCAAACCCACGTCAACATATTCCTGTAAATCGACACTACTGTTGTATCGAACATCATACACGCCTAATAAGGTTCCTTTATTGGTAGTCACCAACCCGGGAATACGGAAAGAAGCAGAACCGTCATCACCGGCATGACGAACTCCAACTGCCATCCGGTGAACAATATTCTTTGGAGAAATAGATTTACAACATAGTTCTTTCCCATCTACTTTAACGGCACATAAGTCAGAGAGTATCTTAGTCTGCAAAGAGGCATCTTTTTTCATCTGCAAACTGATCCAAAAATAATTTACACCCGGAAATAAATTGTAATTACCTTTTAATACTACTTTTTCTGATGATCCCACCTCTGCACATTTGATCGAATAGGAAGGAATAGCCGCCAATGTCCCACCCGGACGGTGGCTGGATATGTACTCTACTGGAGCAAAGCGATTTTTGTCTTTGTCCTGCAACGCCTCTGTTCCTCCATAATAGAGTTTGATTGCCTGAATATCAGTCAGATTCGTATTTTTACTAAAATCTAAAATGATTTCATCGAGCTTCTTACTTTCTTTTGCATCCAAACGAAGATAGAACAGAACATTGTCTTGCCGCTCTATCAAAACCGGGATTTGTGTTTCATGGATAAATACTGTGTCTGAAGCTTTTACGTCAAAAGAATATCCTAAAAGGATAAGGAAAAGTAAATAATAAATTCTTCTCATAATGGGGGTATTAGTTAGTTTAACGCGATAAAGATAAAACTTTTCTACTATAATATTACTATGCAAACAGTAAACTTTGATTTTACCAAGTTCTGGTAGGACTAGTCAATACTTTGACCACCGTTCTGGCTCTTGTCATCATTGATAAGGTAGGCCGCAAGAAACTTGTTTATTACGGAGTTTCGGGAATGGTTGTTTCTCTGATTCTCATCGGCCTGTACTTCCTCTTCGGAGATTCCCTGGGAGTATCCAGCCTCTTCCTGCTCGTTTTCTTCCTGTTCTATGTATTCTGCTGTGCCGTGTCTATCTGTGCCGTGGTGTTCGTGCTCCTCTCGGAGATGTATCCCACCAAGGTTCGCGGACTGGCCATGTCGATAGCAGGATTCGCTCTGTGGATCGGAACGTACCTGATCGGACAGTTGACCCCCTGGATGCTCCAGAACCTTACCCCCGCCGGAACATTCTTCCTGTTCGCCCTCATGTGCGTGCCGTATATGCTGATTGTCTGGAAACTCGTGCCGGAGACTACCGGGAAGTCGCTGGAAGAGATTGAAAGATATTGGACCCGTTCGGAATAGTAAAACAAAAAGACCTTAATAACTTAATAATAAAAGATGTATGGATTTTAAGAAACTGGCAAATCAATACAAGGATGAACTCTTGGATAATGTTCTTCCTTTCTGGCTTGAGAACTCACAAGACCATGAGTATGGTGGCTACTTCACCTGTCTGGATCGTGAAGGAAAAGTTTTCGATACAGATAAATTTATCTGGCTGCAAGGTCGCGAGGTGTGGATGTTTTCCATGCTTTACAACAAGGTAGAAAAACGTAAGGAATGGCTTGATTGTGCCGTTCAAGGTGGTGATTTTTTAAAAAGATACGGACATGATGGAGACTATAACTGGTACTTTTCACTTGACCGTTCGGGTAGACCATTGGTAGAACCATACAATATCTTTTCGTATACATTCGCTGCCATGGCTTTCGGGCAATTAAGCCTTGCAACCGGTAATCAGGAATATGCTGACATAGCCAAGAAAACCTTCGACATTATCCTTTCCAAAGTAGATAACCCGAAAGGTAAATGGAACAAGCTTCATCCAGATACCCGTAATCTGAAAAACTTTGCCCTGCCGATGATACTATGCAATCTTGCTATGGAAATTGAGCATATTTTAGGCAAGGACTATTTGGAACAAGCGATGGATACTTGTATTCATGAAGTTATGTCTGTCTTCTATCGTCCCGAACTTGGTGGTATCATTGTTGAGAATGTAGATGTGAATGGTAATCTGATAGATTGCTTTGAAGGACGGCAGATTACCCCTGGCCATGCGATTGAAGCCATGTGGTTTATAATGGATTTAGGGAAACGCCTAAACCGTCCGGAATTAATCGAAAAGGCTAAGAATATCACTCTTACAATGCTTGAATATGGTTGGGATAAAGAATATGGAGGTATCTACTATTTTATGGATCGTAACGGTTGTCCTCCCCAACAACTGGAATGGGACCAGAAACTCTGGTGGGTGCATATTGAAACACTCATATCTCTTCTGAAGAGTTATCAATTGACCGGAGATAACCAATGTCTGGAATGGTTTGAAAAAGTACACGATTATACATGGACCCATTTTAAAGATAAAGAGCATCCCGAATGGTATGGATACTTAAATCGGAGAGGTGAAGTGCTACTACCACTCAAAGGAGGAAAATGGAAAGGATGTTTCCATGTACCAAGAGGGTTATACCAATGCTGGAAAGTATTGGAACAGCTATAAACAATAATGGATATGTTAACCAATCTATATTAATAATCTAAAAATTAATTCTATGACAGAGTTTAACTCAAAAATCAAGAAGAACTCTCGTATATTGAAAATATTTATGTTTTCAATCTGCGCGCTATTTGCATGTGCTATCAGTAGTCATGCACAGAGTTTAGTGAAAGGAACTGTTACTGATGGTATAGGAGAACCGCTACCAGGAGTAAGTGTTGTCGTAAAAGGAACTACTAATGGCACTATTACAGATGTAAATGGAAAATATAGCATTCAGGCCACCGCAAAAGACATTTTATCATTCTCATATGTTGGAATGTCAGATCAGGAAATAAAGGTAGCAGGTCAGACGACCATTAATGTGGTTATGAAAGATGATGTGGCAGCTTTGGATGAAGTGATTGTGGTAGGATATGGTACTGCCAAGAAGCAATCTTTAACCGGAGCCGTATCTGCGGTGAAAGGCGACGAACTGCTGAAAGCACCGGCAACCAATGTGTCGAGTCTTTTAGGTGGACGTTTGCCAGGTATTTCATCTGTTCAAGTATCTGGTGAACCCGGAGACGATCAGGCTACATTACGAGTTCGTGGCTCTATTTATAATGTTACTTATATAGTAGACGGAATGCCTCGTTCTATTAATGATATTGACCCTAATGATATCGAAAGTGTATCTGTTTTGAAAGATGGAGCTTCTGCAGCTGTTTATGGATTAAAAGGAGCCGGTGGTGTTATTATTATAACTACAAAAAAAGGTCAGGAAGGAAAATCCAAAATCACTTATAATGGTTCAATAGGAGCATCTATGAATGCAAACTTCCCGCAGTTTATGAATGGACCTCAATTTGCATATTATTATAATATGGCTGACATGATGGATAAAATGGCTAATGGAAGCATTTCAAACATTAGTCAATATAATCCCGTTTTTACAAAGGCGAATGTGGAAGCTATGTTGAATGGTGATCCTACTGACGGATGGGATAATGTTAACTATATTGATAAAGTATTCGGAACCGGTATTAATCAGAAACACAATGTAACAATACAGGGAGGTAGTGATAAGATGCGTTACTTTGCTTCTGTGGGTTATTTAGGTCAAAAAGGTAACATTGACAATTTCTCTTACAAGAGATACAATTTAAGAACTAATCTTGAGACTCAACTGGCTAAGAACTTCCAGTTAAGTTTAGGTATTGCAGGAAATGTCGGTAAACGTGAAACTCCGGGATATGCTTCAGGCGGTACGGATTCTAATTCCGAATTGGGTGAACAAGGTTGGTTGTCAGTAGCTCATCAGACTATAATGATGCATCCATATTTGCCGGAAACATATGACGGACTTTATTCTGCTACCACACAGAATAACACAAGTCTGCCCAACAGTCCATTGGCTGCCATTTATGAATCAGGATACAAACATACCAATAGCTTTGATTTACAAACTAACATCTCTTTACAATATAATGTACCTTGGGTTAAAGGCTTGAGCGTGAAAGTAACCGGAGCTTATGACTATACAACTTCTCATAATAAGAATTTGAATACACCTTACTCCACATATATACATAAAATGCCGACTTCGACAGCAGATTGGACTTGGTCTAAAGCAGACGATCCTCGCGGCACAGCAAATGGAATAAATTTAGGTGAAGGACAGTATAGTTCTCATCAAATGGTAGGCCAAGGAAGCATAAACTATGCAAGCTCCTTCGGAAAACATAATGTAGAAGGAATGGTATTAGCAGAAATCCGGGATTATAAAGAAAACAGTTTCTCCGGCTATAATAAGAACATGAGTTTCTCTGAACTACCGGAATTGAGCTTTGGACAACCGGCAGACTCTCCAATCTCGGGATACAGTGATGCAAACCGTAGTATTGGTTATGTTTTTCGTTTGAAATATGACTATGACAATAAGTATTTGGCAGAGTTTACAGGTCGATATGATGGTTCTTACAAATTTGCCGGCAATGTTAGTGGGAAACGTTGGGCATTCTTCCCGTCAGCGTCAGTAGCGTGGAGAATATCTAAAGAAGATTTTATGTCTAGTCTGACATTTCTGGATGATATGAAGATACGTGCATCTGTCGGTTTATTAGGAAACGATGCAGTGAGTCCGTATGCTTTCCTTAGTACTTACAATTTGATGGATGGTAACAAAAATGCATACCAAACAATTCTGAATGGAAAAGTAATGCAAGCATTACGCGCCTCTGTAATTGCCAATCCTACTCTAACTTGGGAGAACACCTTAACTTACAATGCAGGATTTGACTTTACGATGTGGAATGGTCTGTTGGGAATGGAGTTTGACGCATTCTATAATTATACCTATGATATTTTGACAGCAATGGGAGGCGATTACCCCCCATCTATGGGAGGATATTATTATACTTATGCCAACTATAATAAGGTCGATAGCAAAGGCGTTGAAGTAACGGTGAGCCATCGTAATAAATTAAACTTGGCAGGCAAGCCATTCTCCTATGGCGCAAGCTTCAATCTGACATTTGCAAGAAACCGTTATCTCCGTTATCCGGATAGTCCGAACACAGTAGAGTGGAGAAAACGCACAGGACGTAGTGTCGATGCTTCTGTTGTGTGGGTTGCAGATGGCTTATTCCGTTCAGAAGAAGAAATAAACAATTCAGCCTGGTATGGCACTCGTCCTAATGTCGGTGATATCAAATACAGAGATTTAAATGGTGATGGTAAAATAGACGAAGATGACAGAACACGTGTTGGACGTGGCAATCGTCCCGAATTAACTTACGGTTTGAACCTGAATTGTGCTTGGAATGGATTCGATTTAAGTGCACAATTTACTGGAGGTGCACTGTTTGATGTATCGTTGACAGGAACTTATTACAATGGATATGACGATAATACAGTCTGGACACAGGCATTTAAAGAAGGAGCCAACTCACCACTATATCTGGTTCAGAATGCATATACAGTAGAAAATCCGAATGGAACATTCCCACGACTTACACTGGGTAATCAAGGACACGGAGGAGATAATGGATTAGCTTCCACTTTCTGGTTGCGTAACGGTAGATACCTTCGTCTCAAATCCGCACAATTGGGTTACACATTCCCCAAGAGATGGATGAGTCCTGTCGGTATTCAGAATCTTAGAATTTATGTAGAAGGTTCTAATTTATTCACGATTTCCGGTCTTCCTGATGGAATCGATCCTGAATCTCCGGGAGTAAATAACGGATACTATCCTCAACAACGCACCATTATGGGCGGTATAACTTTGACTTTCTAAACCTTTAAAAGTTCTATTATGAAAACAAAAGTATTAAGTATCATATTGTTGGGAGCCTCTTTAGGGCTTGGCTCATGTAGTGATTATCTGGACATGACTCCAACAGACAGAGCATCAGATAAACTTGTATGGAGTAAACTCGACTATGCAGAACAGGCAGTCAACGATTTCTATCGCTATATAGATTATTTAGGAGCCTACAGGGATGGACAATGTTTGGCAGGAATGACAGAAGCTCTGACAGATCAGCTTAAATATGGTTCCTACAACTATATGGCTAAATGTCAGATACCTAGTGAAATTGCTTATGGAGGTTCTGTTCTCACAGTGAATTATGTTAGTACTTACCTTGGCAACTGGGGGACGATGTACGAATATGTGCGCCGTGTCAATGAAGGTATCAACAAATTAAAGAAATATGCTTCATTTGGTCAGGCTGATGAAGAACGCTTGGAAGCTGAAATGCGTTTCTTCAGAGGGTATCTCTATACAGATTTATTAAAGCGTTATAAAGAAGTGATTATATACGATGAGAATCTGGATAATATAAAAAAGGATATGCCAGTTAGTTCGGAAGCCGACGGATGGAATTTTGTATATAATGATCTAAAATATGCCGGTGAACATTTGCCTGTTGATAAAACTCCTAACGGACGTTTAACTAGCGGAGCTGCTTATGCAATGTTATCGAGAGCTATGTTGTATGCGGAAAGATGGGATGACGCTCGTATTGCAGCTGAAAAGGTGATGGGAATGGGTTATGAATTAGAAGCAAAAGAAGACTATTCAAATGCCTTTAAAGCAGGAAGCAAAGAAGCCATTCTACAATATTGTTATGATAAGAGTTCCACTGTGACTCATGACTTTGATGGATATATGGTTCCTGGAGGTGATAAAGCGCTCGACGGCAATTCCATGACTGGTGGATTCGGTACTCCGACACAAGAGATGGTTGAATCGTATGAATATGCAGATGGTAGTGGCTTCCCCGATTGGAGTGCATGGCATACTGCTGAAGGTACTACAACGACTCCTCCTTATGATAAACTAGAACCACGCTTTAAAGCTACCATTCTTTATAATGGAGCAACATGGAAAGGCAGACCGATAGAATCTTTCGTAAACGGTACTGATGGTTGGGCTGCATGGAAAACAGATGCCAAACCGGAAGGACGTTCTACTACCGGGTATTATTTACGTAAACTGGTAGATGAAGCTCATAATTTTACTTCCATACAAGCCAGTACACAGCCATGGACAGAAATTCGTTACGCAGAGGTATTACTGAATCATGCAGAAGCATGTTATCATCTGAATGGCTATACGGATAAGGCAAATAAAGACATAAAAGATATTCGTAACAGAGTGGGATTGTCTTACACAGACAAAAGTGGGGATGATTTAATGAAAGCCATCCGTCAGGAACGCAAAGTAGAACTTGCTTATGAAGGACATTATTATTGGGACATGCGTCGTTGGAAATTATCTGCGACAGCATTTACCGGTATTCGTCTTCATGGAATGAAAATAGAGAAAAATGCAAATGGGTCTTTCACTTACATTTATACAGAATGTGATGATAAAGATCGTAATTTCCCGACTAAGATGTATCGTTTCCCAATGCCACAGGCAGAGTTGGACAATAACGGTGCGGTAACTCAATATGCAGAATGGCAATAAATCTAAAATGAAAACATTATGAAAAAGAATATATTATATCTATTATTAGGGATTTTGGCTCTCACGAGTTCTTGCCAGGATCCGGAATATGTGCTTCCTACTGCGGACAGACAGGGAATCACGAGCTTGACTGCACTCTTTACTTCTGGGCCATACGTGGATAAAGAGGCTGTGGTATATACTATTGCAGATGCTTCTGTAGATAAGTATGTAATTCCTATGCCATGGTATTATCCGGAAAATAGTGATAATGAAACTTCAGAATATATGAAAGCGATGAGGATTCAGGCAAAGTTGGCACCAAACTGTACTATTGAACCGGTTCTTTCAATTCTCGATCTGACTAAAGAGAATTATTTCACTTATACAGACGCTCAAGGATATAAGAAACAAATCTGCATCACAGGCGAAAGAGTTAAGTCTACTAAGTGTCAGTTATTAAGTTTCTCAATACCGTCTGAAGACATTACAGGTATTATTGATGAAGACCACAAAACTGTATCTTTAATCTCTGCGGAAGATTTATCTTCTTGCTTGGCAGATTATTCACTGTCGGCTCATGCGACCATGTCACCGGATCCTAAAACAGAGCCTCTTAATTTTAATTCACCTGTTGAGCTTACAGTGATTGCTCACGATGGAGTGACAAAGCAAACTTATACTATTCAAAAAGCAGTACCGGATAAGATTCCTTACGGATATAGAAAAGGTAGTGAGACAGAATTATTTAAATTGGATATGGGAGTTATCGGCTTACCTTGGACTGGAGCAAATGCACCTTCTTTAGCTGTTTCCGGAAATAATCTGGTAGTTTGCTTGGGTGATGGTACCACAACTCCTGCATATTACAATGCATCTACGGGAAATAAGATTGGTAATGTAACTTTGGGTAGTGTGAGTGTTGCATCTTTAGGATGTATGACAAGTGATAGTAGGGGAAATATATTATTAGCAACGAAGGCTACTAATGGCAAGTCTTTCTCAATCTATAAGACTTCTTCTGTTACGACTGCTCCAACTTTATTGACTACTTATACTAATAATACAGGGTTAGATATGGGTACGAAAGTGTCTGTTCAAGGAGATATTAATACTAATGCCTCTATTATTGCTACTTGTGACGGAACAGCCAGTTCAGGTTCCAATAAGTTTGTTCGTTGGATTATAACAGACGGTGTATTGGGAAGTCCTCAAGTAGTAACAGTGAATGGTGTAGGTAATTGGGGAGCTCCCGCATCAAACACTAAAGTTGTGACTAAAGGAACTACTGCTCAAAGTGATTATTTTTTGTCATACTATGATTCTAACATTCTTTATTGGGTGAATGGAACAAATAATAATGCAAGTAAATCTCTGGAAGACTCCGACAATGGTAATTCTTGGGCAATGAATAACAACTGTCTGGATACAAGAAGCTTTAATAATGCACAATATCTTGTATTGGTATGTACAGCTCATTTCCCGCAATGGGGTGGAACTCCATGCTTATATATGTATGATGTAACGTCAGACGGATCATTCACTGGTACAATATCTACTTCAGATGCTCTGTCATTCAATCCTTCACTTTCCTCATACAATTCATCCGATGGTGTAGCTGCAACAGGTGATGTATTGCTTGCTCCGACAACAGATGGATATAAGCTCCGTGCTTACTACGTGGATAACAACTGTAAGGTTATCGGAGGATATGAGTTTGATTGTATCGACAAATAATTAATTGATCTCTTTATCTCATATATGATGAGAAAATACCCATTCATCATATATGGGATAAAGAAATCTGTAAATCATTTAAAGGAGTAGCTATATGTCAACAAAGAAAAAAATGTTATGGTTATTATCATTACTGCCTTTTTTCATAGCATGTGGTGATGATAACACTGATATCCCGGATTGGCCATGGGCGGAGCCGGAGACTCCAACTGAACCTGTTGAAGCCAATCCTGATATTGTAAATTTAGGCTGGACCAATGTGAAAAGCACTTATGGAACCTTGCCTGAACATATCAACGTATATAAATCACCAGAAACACTGGAAGGCAAAAAAGCGATAGCTTATATTGCGGTAGGTGATATGAGTAAGGCAGCATTTGGTGTATTAGGAGAAAAGACTGGATTGAAAAAGCCAAAAGAATTTTATGAAGAGAACAACTCCACAATTGTAATCAATGGAGGTTTCTTCTATGAGGGGTCATTAAGCCTAATATGGCGTAACGGTGAAATGGTGTGTAAGAACAATGATGTAACAGCAGAAGATTGGACTAACGGTCCATTCTGGTATCCTGTATTAGCTGCATTCTGTGAAATGAATGATGGCTCATTCAAATCAATGTGGACTTACACAACACTATCCAATGTTACTTATTGGTATTCGGAGCCCTCACCGGTAAAATCAGAAACAACTCCTAATGAAAATTTTCCGTCTACAGGAACTGTCTTAAATGCTAAAACAGGAATAGGCGGTGGCCCCGTACTTCTGTTGGATGGAAACATAAAGAATACATACGAAGAAGAAATTTTATCAGATATTGGCGCCACGGTGAACAGACCTCGTTCGGCTATTGGTATCACCAATGATAAGAAAATGATTCTTTTTGTGTGTGAAGGAGATGGAATGACAACGGGAGTTGCCGGTATGACCACCGAAAATGTAGCTAATATCATGAAAACACTGGGATGTACGGATGCTATCAATTTGGATGGCGGTGGTTCCAGTTGCATGTTAGTCAATGGGCAAGAGACGATCAAGACAAGTGACTCCAGCGGAGACGAAAGATCCGTAGCATCAGTAGTCACTCTTAAATAAAAATGTACTGCGGATATATCAGGCAGTATATACCTAATAAAACAAGTATGATATGAGAAAATTTCTAAAAATACTAATACTGACTTTCTTGGGAGCAGTTACAATAACCTCCTGTAGTGATGATTCTGATGGAATTCCCGGATGGCCGTGGAACGATAATTCGACAGAAAAGCCGGACGAGCCGGATGTTGCAGAAGCTAAGCCACGATATATTTGGATTGATGCGGCTGCTAATTTTCCTGACTATGCCAATAGTAAGGAAAACATAGCCAAAGATATGGAAAAGATAAAAGCGGCAGGATTCACTGATATTATTGTCGATGTACGTCCCACTACAGGAGATGTATTATTCAATACTAATGTTGTAGATCAGGTGAAACGTATGGATGTATGGGGTAATTCCGGATATAGTTATTATGAAAGGACGGAAACTTGGGATTATTTACAGGCATTTATTGAGGAGGCTCGTATACAAGGATTAAAAGTGAATGCTTCTATCAATACATTTGTAGGAGGCTATTTATGTCCGTATAATTTAGGACATGATGGAGTCTTGTTCCGTGATGAATCAAAAAAAGGATGGGCTAGTGTAGCTAATCTAGCTGACGGGCTAACCAATACGATGGATTTGTTGGACGATGAAACCGATTATGGAGCGAAATTTTTCAATCCCGCTAATGATGATGTACAAAACTTTGTTTTACAGTTGTTGGCCGACTTGGCTAAATATGATTTGGATGGCATCATATTGGATCGTTGTCGTTATGATGACTATGGCTTAGAAAGCGATTTTTCAGATATTTCCAAACAGAAGTTCGAAGAATACATCGGTGAAACTGTAGCAAACTTCCCGGCAGATATTATGGCACCCGGTACGGATGAAATACCTTCTGACCAGCCTGTTTATTTTAAGAAGTGGTTGGAATTCAGAGCGAAAGTTATTCATGATTTCATAGTAAAGGCACGCGAGAAAGTTAAATCTGTCAATAACAATATCAAGTTTGGAGTTTATGTTGGTGCCTGGTATTCAACATACTATACATCAGGCGTGAACTGGGCCAGCCCTAAATACAACACCTCCGCTTATTATCCGAAATGGGCTACTTCCGATTATAAGAATTATGGATATGCGGACCATTTGGACTATATCTTTTTGGGTGCTTATGCTTCCGTGAACAATATATATGGAAGTGGCGAATGGACCATGGAAGGTTTTTGTAAGAATGGACGTGAACTGTTACAAGGAGATGTACCTTTTGCAGGCGGACCAGATATCGGTAACAGTACCGGATGGACTGACGGAGGACAATCTGCAAAAATTCCGGATGCTATTGATGCTTGTATCAGTAATAGTGACGGCTTCTTTGCCTTCGACCTTTGCCACGTTAAGAAATACGACTATTGGAACGCTTTTAAAACAGGCTTTGATAAATATCTGGAATCTATCGAAGAATGAGGTTTGAACTAACCAACTAATTATGAAAATATATTTATTACAATTCTTTTTATTAATAGGTCTGGGCTTGAATTTACAAGCCCAGATTCCTTCTAACCCTATTCGCGGGAAAGTAACCTGTAATGGGACAGGAGTCCCGGGGGTAGTAGTGACCGACGGAATAGACTGTGTGTTGACTGACCAGCAAGGCCAATATACTCTCCCCCCTAATAGGGATGTTCGTTTCATTTATTTATCCACTCCTTCCGGATATTTACCGAAAACAGAACAAACAATACCTTTATTCTATCAGAAGCTGAATCCGGCCAAGCAAGATATTTACGACTTCGAATTGGTAAGAAATCCGCAAAATGAGATCAATCATTTGTTTTTGGTGCAGGCAGATGCGCAGGTTACTTCCGAAGATGACGTAAAGGCTTATGCTAAATATCTGCAAGATATGAAAGAATATATTCGTCCGTATATGGGCAAAAAAGAAGTATTCGGCATAGATTGTGGGGATATCGTAGGAGATACTCCTTCTTTATATCCTTCCTATATAGATACGGTATCATCATTAGAGATTCCCATCTATCGGGCAATTGGTAATCACGACATGACGTATGGAGGGCGTACTTTTGAATATTCTTATCGCACTTTCGAAAGTTATTTCGGTCCTATCTACTATTCATTAAATAAAGGTAATGCTCATTATATCGTGCTTGACAATTGCTTTTATGTTAACCGTGATTATCAATATATAGGTTACATTGATGAACGTACTTTCCAATGGCTGGAGAAAGACCTCTCTTATGTGCCCAAAGACAAACTTGTCTTTGTAGTGATGCACATTCCTTCCAGTCTTCAGAAGAAGCTAAGATATAACACGCTAGATCAAGATGAAACGGTCAATACAGCTGCACTATATAAATTATTGGAAGGTTATAATGCCCACATCATTTCCGGACATACACATTTTAATGTAAACGTATGTTTTAATGACTCATTAATGGAACATAACACAGCTGCCGTATGCGGTACTTGGTGGCGTGCAGATATTAATGTGGATGGTACTCCGAGGGGATATGGGGTATATGAAGTAGACGGGAACCAAGTGAAATGGCTATATAAAAGTGCAGGCTACCCGAAAGAGCATCAATTACATGTATATCAGGCCGGATCATCTGACGAGTACCCTTCCGATATTATTGCTAACGTATGGAACTGGGATGAACAGTGGAAAGTGGAATGGTATGAAAACGGAAAGCGAATGGGAGAAATGCAACGCTACAAAGGATATGATCCTGCAGCCAAAGCAATCTGTTCTGACAAAGAAAAGATGAAATATGAATGGATTTCCCCAGTTCTTACCGAACATCTATTTCATGCTACTCCCCGTAATAAAAATGCTAAAATAGAAGTGAAAGTAACAGATCGCTTCGGCAATGTGTATACTGAAGCTGTCGAAAACAAATAAGAATCATATGTTGAAAGCCAAATATTTTATATTATTGATATGCTTCTCGTTTCTCCTGAAAACAGAAGCGAAAGTAACCCTTACTTCCATTTGGGGGGATAATATGGTGTTACAGCAACAATCGGAAGTTACTTTTTCCGGAACAGCGACTTCGGGAAAACGTGTGCAGGCTACCGCTTCATGGAATAATAAAAAAATCCAAACGAATGTTGATGCAAAAGGTGAATGGAAACTTTCTCTCCAAACACCGGTAGCTGGAGGTCCGTATAGTATTACGTTCTCGGATGGAGAGGACCTCACATTGCAGAATATTTTAATAGGAGAAGTCTGGTTCTGTTCCGGACAGTCGAATATGGAAATGCCAGTGAAAGGATTCCGTGGACAGCCTGTGTTTGGTTCCCAGCCATACATTGTATCTGCTAATCCCAAACGTCCACTGCGTCTCTATACTGTAAAAAATGCTTGGAGTACCATTCCACAGGAAGCTGGGGTGGACGGAGAATGGAAAGAAGCCTCTCCGGAAGATGTTGCTGATTTCAGTGCAACTGCTTATTTCTTTGGCAATCAGTTACAGCAATCTTTGGATGTTCCCGTCGGTCTGATACATTGTTCCTGGAGCATGTCAAAAATAGAGGCTTGGATGAATAAAGAGACTTTATCGGGCTTTCCGGAAATAGCATTGCCTGATGTAGCACAGAAAGAGTTCGGGTGGACGGCAGGGACTCCTACATTGTTGTGGAATGCAATGGTGAATCCATGGAAAGGATTTCCTGTTAAAGGAGTGATTTGGTATCAAGGTGAAGCAAACACACCCGATCCCGGATTATATAAGAGATTATTTCCTGCAATGGTTTCTCAATGGAGAACATTCTTCAACAATCCCCAAATGCCATTTTATTACGTACAGATTGCGCCATGGAAATCGGAAGGCAATGATAAACTGGATTGGGCTTGGTTCCGCCAGTGTCAGTTGGAGTTGATGTCAGCTGTTCCAAATGTTGGGATGGTGACCACAGGTGACGCCGGGAGTGAAAACTTTATTCATTCGCCCTATAAGATAAAGGTCGGTGAACGACTGGCTTATTGGGCATTGGCAAAAACGTATCATCGTAAAGGTATTCAATATTCGGGTCCTATATACAAATCCCACCGGGTAAAAGGGAATGTAGTAGAAATAGACTTTGAACATGGTGAAGAAGGATTGACTCCGGAAAATCAAAACGTGAAAGGATTTGAAATAGTGGGGACGGATGGTATATTCCGACCGGCCAAAGCGGAAATTATCAATGGTTCTTCTACTGTAAAGGTCTGGAATAATTCGATCAATGACCCCATAGAGGTACGTTATTGTTTCCGGAATTATATGTTGGGAGAATTATGCAATAATGCGGCTATTCCTGCTTCTCCTTTCCGGATTGTAATCAAAAAGAAACCTGCACTGATGTGGTTCGATGCCGAAGCTAATTTCGAACGTTTCAGCCATAAAGACTCAATTGACTATTATTTGGAGAAAATCAAATCAGTTGGTTTTACCCATGCAATAGTGGACATCCGACCCATTACCGGAGAAGTACTTTATCAAAGTCAGTTTGCCCCACAAATGAAAGAGTGGAAAGGCGCAAAGGCCGGGAATTTTGATTATTTGCAATACTTCATTAAAAAAGGGCATGAATTGGGGATTGAGGTTCATGCTTCATTAAATGTATTTTGTGCCGGGCACAATTATTTCGATCGTGGAATGGTGTATAGCGGACATTCGGACTGGGCATCCATGGTATATACTCCCGAGAAAGGCATTATTCCGATTACGGAAGAAAAACAGAAATATGGTGCTATGATTAATCCTTTGAACGAGGAATATCGTACGCATATTCTAAATGTACTGAAAGAAGTAGTGACCAAATATCCTGATTTGGATGGCCTGATGCTCGACCGTGTACGTTATGATGGTATAACAGCTGACTTCTCGCTGCTTTCACGTGAAAAGTTTGAAGCATATATAGGTAAAAAAGTGGCTAAGTTCCCCGAAGATATTTTTGTTTGGAAGAAGAATACGGACGGAAAGTTTATCACACAACCGAGAAAGTATTTCCAGAAATGGATGGAATGGAGAACGAAAAACATTACTGATTTTATGGCATTGGCACGTAAGGAAGTGAAAGCCGCCAATCCAAAAGTTTCTTTCGGCACATATACCGGAGCTTGGTATCCGTCTTACTATGAAGTGGGAGTTAATTTCGCCAGCAAAAAGTATGATCCGGCTAAAGACTTCAGTTGGGCCACTCCCGAATATAAAAATTACGGATACGCGGAACTGATCGATTTGTATGCAACCGGAAATTACTATACAGACATAACGATAGAGGAATACAAGAAAACGAACCGCAACATCTGGAACGAGACTGATTCGCAGGCTCAAGCCGGTACATGGTACTGTGTAGAAGGTTCCTGTCAGCACTTGCGTCAGATTCTTAAAGACAACAAGTTTATGGGCGGCATCTTGGTGGATCAGTTCTATGATAATCCGGGGAAATTATCCGAAACAATAGAGATGAACCTTCGTCGATCGGATGGACTAATGGTATTCGATATAGTACACATCATCCAAAAGAATCTTTGGAAAGAAGTAGAAAAAGGAATGCGCGAGGGGGGAGCTTTATGAACAACAGAGCTTTAGCTTTAGATGCCTTACGGGGATATGCAATTATTACGATGGTGCTTTCGGCTACCATCGTAACGCATGTTCTTCCCGGTTGGATGAGTCATGCTCAAACGCCTCCGCCAGATCATGTGTTTAATCCTCTGTTGCCCGGTATTACTTGGGTAGATCTTGTGTTTCCTTTTTTCCTGTTCGCTATGGGAGCCGCGTTTCCTTTTTTCATAAGGAAGCGTGCTGAAAAAGGTGATTCAAAATTAAAACTTGTTTATGAAGCTGTCAAACGGGGGATTCAGTTGACTTTCTTTGCTATTTTCATCCAGCATTTTTATCCGTATATGTTAAGTTCTCCGCAGGATATCAGAGCATGGCTGCTGGCTATACTCTGTTTTGCTGTTCTATTTCCCATGTTCATGCGCATTCCTTTGAAAATGCCGGATTGGGTACATATTTCAATAAAAGTGGGAGCTTACATTGTCGCTGCCATTATGTTGGCTACCACTTCTTATGCGGATGGGAAAACATTCAGTTTATTCTCCAGCAACATTATCATTTTGCTGTTGGCTAATATGGCTATTTTCGGTTCTATCCTTTACATTTTCACAATGCATAATCGTTGGATGCGTTTAGGAATTCTGATATTGCTGATGGCTATGATAGTAGGGAGTACGGTTGACGGTTCGTGGACACAGAGTGTATTTAATTATACTCCTCTGCCGTGGATGTATCGGTTTGATTATTTGAAATACTTATTTATCGTTATTCCCGGCAGTATAGCCGGGGAGTATTTAGCGGAGTGGATGAAAGCATATCAAAAAGAGACGGATGATTATGCTACATCTCCTTATCGTAAAATGAGTATTATGTTGATGATATTATCCGTTGTTATCATCATTAGCAATCTTTACGGTCTATACACTCGTAATTTGGTTGTCAACCTTGTGTTTACTGTTTTATTGTTATTAGCTGGTAAGTGTATATTTCCACGTAAAGTGGATGGAATAGCTTTATTATGGAGAAAGTTGTTTAACGCAGGGGCATATTTACTTCTTCTGGGTTTGTGCTTTGAGCCTTTCCAGGATGGTATTAAAAAAGATCCAACTACTTTTAGTTATTTCTTTGTCACTTCCGGACTGGCTTTTCTAGCTCTTTTATTTCTAAGTATCGTTTGTGATTATTTCCGGTGTGTGAAAAGTACTCGTTTTTTGGTGATGTCCGGTCAGAATCCGATGATAGCTTATGTGGTCGGCGATTTGTTGATTATGCCATTGGCTAATATACTTGGAATTGCTTCATTATTATCTTATTTTCAACAAAATGCCTGGTTGGGATTTCTTCAGGGAGCAATCCTTACTTCTTTAGCTGTTTTAGTAACTATGTTCTTCACAAAAATTAAGTGGTTTTGGAGAACATAAATATCAATATGATTAGTTTATATCAAATTGATCGACATATTGTCGTTCTTTCTTTGATTTTACTATTTTCCACTTTTTATGAATGAAAGAAAGTAGAGCGAGAAAACAATGAAATACGGTATTTATATGCATAATTACGAATAAAAGAACGGGCATTTGCATATAAATTACCGTATTGTTTGTGGAAAATACACGGTTGATTGTAATGAAACGTACGGTTCGTTTTAAAGAAACATACGGTTGGTTTATAAGAAACAGCACGTACGTTTTAAAGAAAGCTATTTGGGCTCATAAAAATAGGATTTATTGATTTATTAGAAGAGCTTTTATGAACTTACTTTATTGAACAAAAAGCACAAATAGATTGAAAAAGATATTCACCATGCAATGCATAATATCAAATAATAATGATTATGCTCCATAAGGGATGGATTTCTTTAATTTCTGAATAATACTAATGGCTAATCTATGCGATTCTTTTCTATATCCGGCTGTTCGCCTGAATAAATTCAATTATAGCATCATTCAAATACCAAAATGATAAAATATCATTTTGGTATTTGAAGATTTGTTTCTATTGATATAATGTACAAAAAGCTATCTATCCAGAGTATTGGAAATAGTGACGCTATGTCAACAAGATTGTGTCGCTATAAGCTGCATATAGTGACGCTATACCGAGTGGATAGCGTCACTATTTTATTTGATTGCTTTCTTAATGATTGGATAAACTAAATCAGCGTATCTCATCATGCCTAAATCTGTGAAATGAATACCGTCTATAGTAGCTTCTCCATCTTCTCCCAACATATTTTTGGAAGAGATAAAAATGATATTCTTTTCATTTTCCTTCTTTAACCGATTGAATATTTCCTTTAGCGTATCATTCTTTCTTTGTACTTCTTTAGCTATTCTTTCATCATAAAGTGTATGAGTGAAAATAGGATCTTCTATAAAAATGACTGGCGTAGCCGGATGTTTACTACGAATGATATGATAGAATGCTTCCATTCGTTCTTTCATCTGTTCTGCAGAAGCATTAGGCACAAAGTCTAAAACAAAAACGCTGGCATCTACTTCGGCTATCACTTTGGCCACTTCCAAGTCTAAAAGTGCGTTTCCGCTAAATCCCAAGTTGATACATTCACGGTTCAATCTTCTCGATATGATATTTGTATGTGCCATCCCCGGACGTGAAGCACAACCTCCTTGAAGAATACTGGTGCCATAAAATACAATCGGCTTTTTGCGGATCGGATAATCAATTAAAGGCTGATCGATGGTGGCTAATGAATCCACTCCTATAGCCAAAGAAACAAGACCATCGTAAAGAGGAAGATAAAGCATATACTCTCTCTCTTCCGGTTGCATATTGGCAATGATCGTTGCTTGATTTATCTTTCCTGTTGGTCGGGCACTGTTCACAAATCTCCATAGACAATTTCCCTCCAAACAATATAAATCTAGGCCTTTTACTCCTGTATCAGTCATATGATTCATATGATTATTAAAGAGGTTTTCCCATTTCACCGCTATTTGAGTAGAATTGCTACGAAACCGTATGGCCATTCCTGCCGAATTACGGCTCAAATTCCAAAGAGGAGAACGAGATATATTCCTTAGTGAATCTGGAAACCTTTCGTATCGTGCACTATTAGTTTCTGTAGCTTTTCCCAATAAAGGGAAGTTTGATGCATCGTGATATATAATTTGGGCAAAGCTTATAGCTTGTCCACAAAGTAAAAGTCCAATCAAAATATATCTTATCATAGTATTTAATTTGCTGGGAATTTAATCTTCCGAGAATATGTCTGTTTCAAGACTTCTCTAACAGAAAGATTATCAATCCCCTTATTATAAAAATAAATCTCACTATTAATCCCCAACTCCCGGTTTACACGGAGCTGCTCCCGTAACAGTTCCGGTGACATTTTGGAACTACTCCCTTCCATCAGAATCATACCAGGTGCAAATAATTGGTTTGGATTATTCTGATGTATATATTTCAATACTTCTGAAACCGTAGCACGATACGCTTCGATACTATAACGATAACACTGAACAGCCAACAAATCACAAACTTTCTCTTTACACCAATGAGGCCATTCCTGCATCAGATTCTCTTCACACCAGGGATAAGGATTTGGGGCGAAACTAATCATAACATTCGGACTCTTTGCTTTAATCCTTTTATATAATCGTTTTGCAAAGGTATTTAAAATATCCAAACGCCAACGTACCCATTCCAAATTATTATAATTTGTAGGAGGATTTTTCCCTTGATGTTGTGATTGATAGAGGGAGACTGTATATGTATCATATCCAGAATTTCGAGGCATAGCAGGTAAGCGGTCATCACCTTGAATACCATCTAAATCAGGATAAAGCGTCAATGCCTCTTCTATTAGTTCTATTAAGAAGTTCTGTACAGCTGGATTATAGGCATTGAAGTAATAATCATGTTGATTGTAATTGGCGGGGTGTTGCTGATTGTCTATTCCTAACCAGTGAGGATTCTTTGCTAATAAAGGATTATCAAGTGATATCGGACGCCCCTCTCCCATAAAACCATATTCGAACCAGAAAAATACTTTTATATCATGTTTATGAGCCTCATCAATCAAATCACGTACCGGATCATTAGTTGGACTTTGATATTGTTTAGAATATCCGCTTAGTAGATAGCTTTCTTCTTGTGTCTTATAAGTAGAATAATGCATCAATACATCACTCTTATATATTGTTTTAGTTTCTGCATAAGATACAAGGAATATAGAATTCATATTCAACTCATCTAATGACTTTACAAAATCTTTTACTCCCTGATAGGTATGTAATACGGGAGTAAAACGAGGAGCGGGAACCCAGACTCCACGGATTCCTTGCTCTGTTTTTTTTGCTATGCTTTGCAAGCTTATAAATAAGATTGCAAAACACAAACAAAACTTCAACTTTTCACTCATGAATAAAAAATGATTAATTGATAACTTAACTATTCTTATCTTATTATAGTTTTTAGATTATACTATCTTGCAAATAACACAGTAGCAACTGGTCGTTGTTGATGATCTTTATTACACGGTTTTATAGTCTCTTTACCATTAATCAACATACAACTCGAACCTCCGCCATCTAAATTAAGCGCGTCTACACATCCAAATGCTTTCATCAACCGGGCAAGTTGGTCTAAAGTCATACCTGGAACATCCGGTGTTTGTTCGCGTCCTTCACAAACGAACAAAACTAGTTTCCCATCTTGCGTGATTCCTACCGCAGAACGAGGTTGACAAGTCTGTGGATTTATGCCACTTGCAACATCTAATAGTTCTTCTACCCAACTATTACGAATCATTCCACCCTTGATTAACACAGGACCTGCGCCAATTCCCATTTCGGCACTCCAGACTTTTGCTCCTCTCGGAAAACCTTTTGATGGAACCGATAGTGGAGGGCGTGTAGAACTGTTTAAGGCTGGCATATCATATGCATAGGTCTGTTGATTCGATTTATATATCCAGTCAACATGATATGTTCCATCTTTATAAAGACTAAAAACAGAACGGGTAGGATAATATGCAGTCTTTTTACCCTCTAAAATACGATTTACAACAGATATGTTGTCAGATAATATTCTTCCATCTTTACATATGAGACTAACAGTTTTGCCATTGGCAAAATATCCTCCATTTAATACAATCACTGGTTTTCTTTTTTCTGACTGGTAAAATTCAGTCGGGGTCTTTATCCCACTTTCTTCACCTCCGACATCTAAACTTCCTCCTTTCTTTGTATCTATAACTGCTATATAAGCATTTGTTCGTGTACTTTCAATCCATTCTGGAGAATGATAAACATTAACGTATTCAGGTAATTTACCAAAAGTAGTGACGCGAGTCCATCCTAGATTTTCAGGATTCTGAAAATCCAATTTTCGCAAATCCATTCGGAAAGGAGTTGCTGGTAATCCGGCATTGTTTATCAGGTTCCCACGCAAAAAATTACGAAAAGCGTAGCGTACATAAACCGGTTGAATTACTTTGTCATTCCATACTTTTACTCGAGAGGTTCCATTTATGATTTCGGCATTGGCAGGATAAAATATACTATCTTCGCTTGCAACCTCAAAGCCCACTAAAGGTTCATTCTCCGGATTTAGTCCATCATCTGCATGATCAAAGAGAATCTCAATAACCTTTCCATTTTTCATATATGAACGATGGATAGGACCACTATATTCAAATCCCTTTAACTGATATGTTTTTGCTAATGCCCAATACGCTAAACGCTGTCCGATTTCTCGTTTTTGGGGAGCATGAATGAATTTCTCCGAACCAAGATCGTTTGTGAAAGCCATACCTGTATTAGAGATTTCATACATACTTTCCAACTGTGCTTCTCGGAAAATAGCCCTTTGAAACGGTCTGTCTACAGGGGATGCAACAGGAGCTATTTCTGTATAATAAATGGGAAAGTCTTTTGAACGGAACAATGTCCTGTTTTGTTTAGCCCACACAGCAAACAAACGCTGATATTGTTCCGGACGTGCAGAGTTAGACTCTCCTTGGTACCATATCATTCCCTTAATATTATAATTCTCCAGCGGTTTAATCATGGCATTATATAATACAGTAGGAGTACCATTTGCATATTTCGATTGTGGATTTGCTGCCGGAGTCAGATCTATTTCAGGAAATTGTAGAAGGTTTTCTTTACTAATCCATGGCTCAATTGAAGAACCACTCCAAGAAACATGAATCAGTCCCACCGGTATTCCTAAAACTTTCTGTAATTGATCGCCATAAAAATAAGCAACGGCACTAAAAGTAGAAACAGACTTCGGAGTATTCCTTTCCCACTGACCAGCAACATTCTCCTGTGGAACACTGCTGTAGGCACGCTGCACTGTAAATAATCTTAATGAACGATTAGAATTTGCATTTACTATCGTATTCTGTGATTCTGCGGCAGGTTGACCACGAAAACCTTTCACTGGCATTTCCATATTTGATTGTCCGGAACACAGCCAGACTTCTCCAATTAAAACATCATCCAATATAAGTTCTTCACCATCTGAAATGCGAATAGTATATGGCCCTCCAGCTTCTGGAGTTGTGACAGCCACTGACCAATCCCCCTTTTGATTACTATCTACTTCTTGCTGCTGTGCGTTCCATGAGGTATATACAACAACTTTCTTATTAGGTGTAGCTTTTCCCCATAGCTTTACCTCCGACTTTTGTTGAAGCACCATCCCATTACCTAAAATAGAAGGGAGCTGAATTTTTGCTTCACCATAAGAACAATAGGAACACAAGATTAAGATGACACATGTTATTTTTTTTATTAGTAGTTTCATATTTCTATTATGTTCTCCAGAACCATTTAAGTTTTGTAAAAATGATAGCTATTAATGCTGCCAATGTGGTGATAATAATTCCCCGTAAGAAACCAAGCCAGGCATTTTGTTGCAGATAGGATAAATATGATGCTACCCCTATTAAATTCAGTACGGGCATTACTACTAGATTAGTGGCCACATAAGCAATCATGGGGTTTTGTCCCGCCATTTCCAATGGACGTGTCAGCTGGCGGCACTTATAAATATCACATAGTATTGAAAAAGCAATCATAGCCATAAAAGCAAGGCCGGCAGTAACAAAATAGTAACTATAGGTTGAATCGTCCTTACGAATTCCGCCTTCATATGCTTCAAAAAACAACCCCAGCATAAGTAAATAAGCTCCAGCAACAAATAGTTTTCTCCAATAATCCATATTGTTGCTTCTGGTTTTCAGAAGCCAATAAATACAAACTAAAATAACAACTGTGCCACACAAGTTTAATAATAACTGACGTGTATACAGGCCATACAGATTAAAAATAATGATCCCGATAGTTAATAATAAAATTAGGGGGATTCTCCTTTTTTCTTCTAAAGGGGAATCAGCCTCACTTTTGCTTTGTAACCATTCTTTTAAGTATTCTCCGGCAATGCTTCCGGGAATTATAATAAACAAGTATTTCAAATAATAAAAACTATACATCCAGGGGATTGGAGAATAGTTCATCAAAGCCTTTACCCAGGAACCATCTGTTTTACTTCCTAAAAAGACAGCCATAATAAATGGAAGAATTGCAATTCTAGCCCATTTGTTTTTTGCTGTAAACAAGTATGCCAGCGAACCGAAAATGGACATATTTGCCAGAACCAGAATAATAATATTACTATATGACAGACTAAATTCTCTACCATTAGCATAATTTACAGTAAGCAACATGACAATGCCCAACGCATAGGCAGATAGTTGTATCCCTCCACGTAACCATTTAGACATTTTAACCGGAATTCTCATAAACATGGGAAACATCAGAACAAATGCAAACAGAGCTAACAACCATGACCGCACATCTTGCGGAGAAGATGTTACCCAAGGATACATGTGCTGAATAAAAATTGCAAAGAATGTCAACCGGAATCCACGTAATAGACAATCCCATGCTATTCTTAATTTAGATTCTCCTTTTTCCAATTTATTGCCGATAGAAAAAGGAAAAGCCGCTCCCATTGCAAATAAAAAGAATGGAAAAACTAGATCAACCCATGTAATTCCATAAAATGATGGGTCAAATGCAAAATTAGAGCGGGGACCTACTTGTGCGTGATACATCCATCCTGGTAATACTCCTGAAGCAATAGTACCTGATAAAACCATAGTAATAATGGCATATCCCCTTAAAGCATCAAGAGAGAAAGCTCTTTTATTCATGACTTATTATTTGAAATAATATATATATTTATTAATATCCTGCACCATTAATATTTACAGATTCAGCACCAGTCTTCTTTTCTGCTTCTGATGAATTTATGTCAAAATACATTGCATCCGGACAGCGCATATCAGTGTATCTTCCTGTATGAAGTGGAGCTTTTACTATTTTACCGTCATACATTCTGAATAAAAAACTTTCCTTCCATTGAGCACCTTCAACTTTTGTATTCGTGGCTTGTGTCGGTTTTCCTTCATTAGATACTTGGTCAATAGCATTTACACGTTTGAATTCTCCACGGGTTCCTTGTTTGTATCCGGCACATTCATATTCTGACTCATAATGCTTACCATTACCGTCTACAATAAATTTGAGAACCCCACTTCTTATGATCTGAATAGAAATGGTGACTTCTTCACCCGGATACCAATAATATTCTTTCTGCGCAGGAGCATTTGAATAGTTGGATGCCTGTCCGCTCGAATGACTTGTACGTCTCATGAATGGACGGAATGCTTTTCTTTCAGCACTGATATTACCTTGCTCATCCTTAACAACTTCCCAAGTTAGGCCTATATCAGTCTCTTGTCCACCCATATTCCCTCCTAAATATATAGAAGGATTATCAAGATATTGTCCTGGTTTACTAGGATTCTTACGATCTTCATCGAAAGTTGCTGTAGGCAATTTTATTGTCCCTCCGATACCTAGCCATAAATCTTTACTTGTTACGGCTTTATGATAATAGGCACCGGCAAAGCAGGCAACACTCGCTTGTGGCTTTATCTCATCTTTAAAGTAAGTGTTAATTGGATCTGTGGGTTCTGGTTCCGGTTCTCCATCGTCACTGTCAGAACAGTTATAGAATCCCATAGCTAAACTCAAAAATAATGAATAGAATAAATATTTTTTCATCTTAAATAAGTTTTTTGTAAATCAATAATATTCTTTTGAGGATCAATACCCATTTCCATTAATACTAATCGTTTCTGCTCCTATCTTTCGACCTTCATCAGTTGATGTTACTTCAAAGAAATGACTGTCCGGACAACGCATATCTGTGAAACGGCCTTCGTGAATCGGTACTTTCACAATTTCATTTTTATATTTTCTAAAATAATAGCTCTCATCCCATCGACTATTCAAAACCTTTGTTTTCGTTGCTTGCGCTGGTTTACCTTCATTCGCAACTTGATCAATTGCATTTACACGTTTAAAGGTTCCCAGTTCTCCCGGAATATAACCTTCACAATCATAATCACATTCAAAGCGTTTTCCGGCTCCTTCTATCACAAAATGTACTTTACGAGGTTCTAACACTTGAAAATACATTGTGACTTTTTCGCCCGGATACCAATAGTATTTATCTTCCGGCGGTGCTTGCGCATAATTGGGTTCTTGTCCATTAATATGCTCACTACGTCTCATAAATGGACGAAAAGCTTTCCTCTCTTTGGATAGTTTTCCATCTTTTTCCCGGATAACTTCCCATGCTAATCCGAAGTCAGTCTCCTGATCTCCCATGTTTCCTCCTAAATATACAGATGGATTATCAAGAAACTGTCCTGGCTTCTTAGTGTTTTTTCTAGTTTGATCGAATGATAATTGAGGTAAAGTAACAGTTCCTCCAACTCCCAACCAAACATCCTTACTGGAATTTACCTTGCGGTAATAGGCACCGGGAAAACATTCAATGAATTTTTCCGGTTTCACTTCATTCTTAAAAAATGTTTCTACTGACTTGGGAGAGGATGTTCTGTATTTATGAGAACAAGATGTACCTCCTATAATGAGACAAGTAAGAAGAAATATATAATTATAATTCTGTTTCATATTAATAAAGAGATAAAACAGGACCATGTCTCTGCGACATGATCCTATTTATTAGTTATTATTTACATGCTATACGGTAGAAGTATAAACCGGAACCGGTGCAGCCAAATACTGCATATAATTCATTGTTTTTCACCATTAAACAAGCAGAAGCTGTGCTATTACCATTAGCTCCCGATGCTTCCATTGTATAATTGAATATTTGATTATATTTACCATCAGTTATATCACAGATACGCATAACACCTTTTTGATCTCCCGAATATGCTGTATATGCTACATACACACGGCCATTTATTGTTATTACATCTCCACCACTGGTTCTAACTCCGGAACTTCTAGAAACTTCTCCCATAGTACTGTTCATCCAAATAAGTCCATTAGTTGCACTTGTACTAAAGAATCCCATATATCCGGTCATACCTACAGGCATTGGAACCACGTTCCAATAGTAACTTGGAGTAGCAACAGGGAATGCATATTTTTGCGGAGTGGGATTCACGACTCCATTTGTAACTTTCCAAACAAAAACATCTACTGACTGTGCCTTAGTAGCAACTATTGTGGCATCACCATCTAAATCACCTATGATACCAATACCAGCTAAACGAGGAGTCGCAGATTCACCAAGAGCTGATTTATCATATGAAATAAATTCTTTAGCTTCTGCTGTTACACTACTCCAACGATATAATACAGGTTTATCTCCTGATAAAGCCAATGAGGTTCCAAGAATATTACCCTTGTCATCTGTAGCCATTATACGTATACCATGTCCTGCAATACTTAACCCTTTGTCATTCAAATTTTCAATCTTATTACCTGTATAATCAAAATATGCTGGGGTTTTCTTAGTTGAAGAATGGTTACCTGCAATAATATATGGATCACTAATTCCTACACTAATTAAGTTGTCAGATCCAAATCCTGCTAATTCTGTATAGTCTTTTTTGAATACAGGTTCTGCAGAAATTTGAGGTATACCAATTGTAAACTCTGTTGTCACTCCATTACTTCCTTTGATTGAAACCTTATTGTTACCATTCATCAAATTTAATCCTTGACCAGTGAAAGATTCGTCTATTTTATTACCGAATCCAGCAGTCAGTTCTACATTTACAGATGTGAAATCCATCAATGCCGGAATATATGGAACTGCTACATTCTTATCATCTGTAAGCACATAATCAGTTTCAATGCCATTGATAGTCATCGCTTTTATAGATGCAGGACCTACTTTCTCCGTAGTAATAATAAACTCATAAGTATAAATTGTTTCTTCATCTACACCTTTTATTTTAAAACTTCTCGGATTAGTATAGTCCAATGCAACACCATTTTGAAAGTCCATAATTGTCCCATTGATATATTCCATGGTAACCTTTAGTGCTGTAAGGTCAGTCTCTTCCGGAACCTGGACAATCAATGATTCTTCACCAGTATGAATATCACTATTGGGAACAGTCATTCCTTCTATTATAAAAGACACCAATTTAGGAGGAGACTGAATACGCAATTTTGTCTGCACCGTAGTTCCGTCAAATCCATTTAATGTCAAATCAAGGGGGTTACGGGCATCATACTCTTGGTCGTTTATGAAATTGGCAGTACCGTTTATAACCAACAATTGTAGTTTAGCTTTGGATAAATCGACTCCAGCAGGAATCAATACTGTCGTTTCAGTTGCGCTGACGGAAGAAGGCGTGTACAATTCATTATTCACTTTGACTCCTACTATCTGCACAGATTCATAGGCTCTGTTTTCGTCATCATCTGAACAAGAGCTAAAAGTTACAGTGAAAAGTGCAGTGATGCACATTATACTGAATATTAAATTTATTAGTTTTTTCATCTTTCACGAGTATTATATGGTTCATTATTTTTTCTTAATGGAAAAAGCTATTTTCATTTGTTCGAAGAAAGTTTCCCAATCAACATAACAATTATCGAAAATCATCAGACCTGATGAATTCTTTAACGAAGCACCAAACACCTTCCCCTGATCGGAAACGCTTAAATCTGGTAAGCTCATTGAACCTAACAATGGAACTTGTCCACATGTAAGAATATTCCCTAAAGTAATATATCGATTAACTTCTTTAGGTGTTTTATAATAGGTGCCAATCATCAGAAAATCAAGATTACCTAAATAGCTTGTTCTATTATAACTTTTTCCATAGATCTCACTATCCGGGAACGATAATCGATCATCATATTTAAACTGGTTACTAGCCCAATTTACTCCATTCTGATAATACACCTCATACCAGGATCCGACATAAGCTGCCATTTTCAAATCCGGATTCTTTTCAACTTTATACTTATCTACTAATAAGCGAATCCGGTTGGTAAAATCACAAATAGTTTGAGATCGGAAAGTAATCCATTCTTTAAAGAATCTGCCTTTTATTAATACGCCTTCTTTATTTATTCTAAAAGCATCAGCAGGGAAATTTTCTAAAACTTTTCCTTCTTTTTCCAGATATTCTTCAAAGGCGTTTCGAGTTACATGACTAAAATCGGCATATAAATTATCATATCGACAGCGGTCTAATACAATGCCATCTATATCATAATTTTTTAGAACTTCTTCTACACGCAACAATTGAAAGTCCTGTACCTCTTTATTAGAAGGATTCACAAAAGCTAAAGCTAATAACTTACCTTTTGCTGCTTCTTTTCCTCTTGTACTTTCTGTGATTTTCAGAAGTTTGCCTTTATCTTCCGGACGTTGCACTATTTCTTCCCAATCTTTATGCTCATGAAGAATTGCATAATCATTTACAGTTATATTTCCTTCCGTGAAGAAATTAAAGCTAGTATAAACTTTCAATCCGATTTTGTGTGCCTCCTGAAGTACAACTTCCAATAAATCGAAACCATCATCCTTTACTTGTTTATTCGGATTTTTAGTTGCTGTCAGGTAAGGAGTCTTTGAAAGATCATTTTTGCGATAAGAAACATATCCTTCCGGTCCTTTTACATCCAACCCGATTGAAGTGAATCCAGCTTTCTTTACGTTATTAACCATAGTGGTTACTGCTTCTCTATTAGTCAACACTTTTGCATTAGGAAATTGCTCCACCCACATAACCAGTTCGCTCTGTTGTTGATCGGGAGCTTTAGAGAAGACAGCAACAGGCTTACGAGTAATTTCTTTCCCGCCTTTTTTCAAAATCCAGTTAAAGAAATTAGTGCCATTATTCAAAGTTAACTGATTGTGAAATAGTCCTTTTACTGTAAGGGGCACTGGCTTTATTTCTGTTTGACTCTCTATAAACAACTGATAACCGGCTTTCCTATCATAATTAGCAATACAACCGCTTAATGTAGTCTTACTTCCAACAACAGTAAATAAAAAATCATTATCCAGTTCTATTTGAGGCGGAATACTGCCTTGGGAAAAAGCTATTACTTTATCCAATGAATGTATTTCTCCATTAATTCTTAGCTTTACGACATCTCCTACATGGAAATTTTCAGCAAGAAACTTACGATAGCCATCCTTTGAGTAATCAGCATCATAACCAATTAATGCAAACTCTGCTTGTCCTAATTCTATATCTAAAGGAGTCTTAAATACAGGTTGGATATTCTTAGAGATTACGCCGTTCAGGACTTTTGTTACCTTCATATCTTTATTTACTATTACGGCCGTATATATGCTTTGAGTAGATTTTATAGCATTTTGATATTCCGTAGATAATAAAACAATACCTTTTTCTTGCTTTTCCCAAACAGGATTATTGAATAAGTCTATCTGCTTCTCAGGACCACGTACAGTTAATGTCGGATCTGGACTTGCAGCTTCAATTGTCACTACAGTCTGTGCCGATATAAAAACCGGCACTAACAGTAATGATAATAAAATAATTAATCTATTCATACTAAATGCGTTATATATTACTCACCATATCCTTTATTCTGTTCCAGCCAAGGGCATTTATTTCGCTCTGTTTGCGGAATAGGCCATAAGTAATGTCTGTTATTCCAGCTACGACCTTTATCACGAGATCTTAGTTTATCACCGTATGCAGCATAACTGGCAATATCGTTTATATCTCTGTCCGATCCTGAAGCGCCATAAGAAGGAACCATATCTGGAGTAGCCTGTTCATACCCATCGGGGTATTTTCCTGTGGTCGGATCTACCCCTGTTGCTTTAGGGTAACCATAAGTGGGTTCGGCATTTTGAATATCACCAGTTCTCCAACGACGCATATCAAATAACATTAACGCCTCTTTGGCCAATTCCACTTTACGTTCACGGCGTACAATTTGGCGCATCTTTAATTGATCATTCTCACGTGTCGGATCAACAGATAAGATACCAGGCATATCTACACGAGCTCTAACTCGATCAATTGCATTTACAACCGTTGCATCTAATTCATTAAGTTCTATTTTAGCCTCGGCGTAAGTCAAAAGAATTTCTGCAAACCGCATGATCAGAATGTTATAACTAGGATTGGCATTTGCCTCATCATCGAAATGATTATACTTTTTCCATGCAAATCCTACACCACTACTTACGTAACCATATTGAGCAACAGCACCAGCATAATCTAAGTTGGCAACCAACTTTTCATTACCATCTTTATCCCAAGAGGTCGTTTGAGGATTATAGACTTCCATCAGGAATTTCATTTTGTTGTCTCCCCCAGTATTTCCGATGATAACATCATGATGAGTGTAAACTGTTTCTTTTAAACGAGGATCACGACTATCAAACGGTTTCTTAGGATCATACCCGGAACCAGTCTCATCAATACGTTTACCATTTTTCATTTCGTAAGTATCAACTAACTGTTGGGTAGGAAAACGTCCACTTTGTCCAATCATACGAACTTGTTCACCTAAAGACATATATTGAGTAAACGAATGAATTTGGTTTGAAAACATCATAAATAACATCGTTTCTTTTTTTACGTCTTCTTTTAGTTGTCCTGTCCGTGTAAACAGATCTGCATAATTAGTAGCCAAATCACGTCCACTTTCGTCTATAACTTTTTTAGAAGCTGCTGCTGCAATCTTAAAATATTCTGTAGCTTTAGCCTGATCTTTTTCACCATCCATACCAAAACCAAATTTACACCATGAACCGGCATATAAAGCCAATCTTGCTTTCAATCCTAATGCTACTGATTTGTCGACACGTCCATAATTAGCCGCTGTCCAAGGTAAAATATCGGCAGCTTCGTCCAATGTTTTTAATATATCATCTACAACTTCTTTCCAGGGAGTACGTGAAACCTGCTTTGTCTGTTCTTCCGTTACTGCAGATGTGAAATATGGAATATCCCCCCATAAAGAAACTAGTTGAATATAGTAATGAGATCTCAAAACTTGAATTTCTGCAAGATAAATTTTAGCCTTATCGCTTAATTCATTATAAAAAGGCTTAGCTCCATCCAACACAGAATTACATCTTGCCACAGAAGTATATAAAATAGCCCATGTTTGTTCTACTGTGAAATTTGTTCGTAACTCAATATTACCAACACCAATAGAACTGTTGTCCGCACGTTCGATGCCATAAGGCGTATACATATCCCATAATATACAATAAGGTATACTACTAGTATTACTATGATCCATCAGCAAACGCTGGTAACACCCATTAGCCCCTTGTGCTATTGCGCCATCGTTATTATAAAAATTGGACGATAAATATTCGCTCATAGGCTCTTTATCCAAGTAGTCACTACAGCCTACTATTCCTAGTGATAATATCAAAGCCCCACTTGCAAGAACTTTGTTATTAAATATATATTTGATTGCTTTTTTCATAATATTTGATTATTTAAAATTTTAAATCAATACCAAACGTAAATGTTTGCATAATGGGGTAGAATTCCCCTCCAACAGAGCCGCTATATGCAACTTCGGGGTCATATCCCTTATAGAAATTACTGATGGTAAATAGGTTCTGTCCGCTTGCATACACTCTCAAGCTACCAATATTTAATTTCTTAGTCCATGAATTAGGTAAAGTATAACCTAAAACAACATTTTTCAAACGACAATAAGAGGCATCTCGTACCCATTTATCGGATTTTTGATAGTTAGGACCTGCATTAGCTTCAGGAACCAAAATGGGGTATGCTGCATCCTGATTATCCGGAGTCCATGAATCCATTTGATGTCTGAAAAGATTCGAACCGTTAGCAAAAGGTTTAAGACCAACTCCACTCATATAATTCACACGTTGCCCGACTCCTTGGAAGAAAGCTGTGAAATCAAAATTCTTCCAACCGGCATTTAACGTTACACCATATTCAAAGTGTGGGAACGGGTCACCAAGATATACCATGTCACGAGTATCAATTGTCATAGGGTCAGAGTCTTCACCCTGATAAGTTTTAACATACTTAACGAATCCCGGACGAGCATCCCCTAATTTAGGAGAATTGTTAACATCATCCCAATCTTTATAATACCCATCAGTCACATATCCCCAAATACCTTTGTTAGGATAACCCTCTACCATTGTTTTATCTTGAGAATTAAGTCCGTTTAGATTGGTTATTTTGTTGCGGTTGTCACTTAAAGTAAATGTTACCCCATACGTGAAGTCATTTAATTTATTTTTATGACTGACACTTACTTCCCAACCCTTGTTGGACATATCTCCTGCATTGGTATATGCTGGACTCATTCCTACATAGTATGGTAATGGAAACTTCATCAACATATCATAAATATTTTTGATGTAATAATCCGCTGTAACGCTTAACAAACCATTCCACAAACTAAAATCAATACCAAAATTTATTTGCTTTGATTTTTCCCAACTAATATCCGAATTGGCTAGTGTTGTTTGAGCCACACCTGATACTAATTCTTTATCTGCTTCTTCACCACCTAAATAGTATCCATATCCGGTTGCAATGGTTGCAGCATAAGGATAATTACCGATGTTCTGATTTCCTAAAAGACCGTAAGAAGCACGAACTTTTAAGAAGTCAAGTACTTTACGAGTAGATTTCATGAAGTTCTCTTCAGATATTACCCAACCGGCAGACAACGAAGGGAAAAATCCCCATCGATTATCTCTGGTAAAACGGGAAGAGCCATCGTAACGACCATTTACCTCCAGTAAATAACGTTGTTTGTAGTTGTAATTCAAGCGGGCATACCATGACATCATAGCCCAAGAATTTGCTCCACCGGAGGACGTTGCGGTTGCAGAATCTCCATTACCTAAATAATAACGCCCTAGATCGAAACCTCTTTTTCCACCAGAAAAGGAAGTATTCAGATTATCTTCTGCCTGGAAGCCGACTAATATTTTTCCATAATGGTCAAAGAATTTATTTTCATACGAAGCTTGTGCACGATAATAATTTCTAACGGTTTCACTCCAGCTTTCTGTCAGTGAATCATCTGTAGGGTATGATCCCATGATTTGACCTCTTAGAGACGTCGTATATGGAGTTATTAATGTACGCCCTCTACTTGTGGATTGACGGCGAGAATATTGTCCTACAAGCTCTAAGCCTTTGATAGGAGTAAGAGTTAATGTTCCGTTTACCACAGCATCTGTCCCTTTTGTTATTTTTTCTCCACTATCGTATGCTTGAGCTGTAGGATTCATACCATTCTTTCCATATCCCCAATTCCCATCTAGCTCTCTGGCAGCAGAAAGAGTGGGCAACATATATAAAGACTGATTGATAATCTGTTTGGGAGTACTCAAACCCGGATTTACTTTTTTACCTTGTCTTAATGCTGTTTCAATACTAAACTTAGCCCATGGAAGTATTTGAGCATCTGCATTTAAACGAAGGTTAGTACGACTATAATTATCATTAGGTATCAAACCATCTTGGTATAGGTAAGTACCAGAACCAAAGAAAGTCAGTTTGTCACTACCACCACTAATTGTTACATTATGGTTGTGCATGATTGAATGATTTTTCATCGTTTCATCTTTCCAATCGGTATCGTACCTGTTCCAATTATCCGGACGTAATGTTTTTTGTTCTTCTATCTGTTGCAGTTGTTGAGCTCTTTGCGCGTCGGATACTGTAATTTCTGCATTATCCCAAGCATTTAGTTCTGCTTGTAAATATTCCCATGCAGCTACAGGTTCAGGCATATTAGTTGGGCGCTGGATTGTTAGGTAACCACTATATGTCGTTGTTATTTTTCCTTTTTGACCTCTTTTGGTTGTAATAAGAATAACACCATTAGACGCCCGGGAACCATATATTGAAGCAGAAGCAGCATCTTTTAAAACAGAAATACTTTCTACTGTGTTAGCATCTACTTGATCGATACTCATTTCAATTCCATCAACCAAAACTAACGGATCCGTATTTGAATTAATAGAGCCGATACCGCGAATACGAATAGAACCACCATCACCACCAGGTTCACCTGAAGTCTGTTGAATAGTCACCCCTGGCATAGCACCTTGTAAGGCTGTAGATAAAGATGCTACACTTCTTTTTGTTATAGTTTCAGAACTAACAGAAGATACAGCTCCGGTTAATGTTGCTTTTTTCTGTTTAGCATACCCTACTACTATTGCTTCTTCCAACTGAATAGCGTCAGCTTTCATTTTTACATTTAGTACAGGAGCATTTGCTATCAGCTCTTCTGTGCGATAACCTACATAAGAGAAAACTAGTTTGCTCCCTTTTTTTACTTCAATAGAGTATTTTCCATTAATATCTGAAATTGTTCCTTTAGATGTACCTTCAACAAAGATACTTACTCCTGGCAATACATCGGACTCATCAGAGACGACTCCTTTTACGATTAAATTCTGTGCTTGTATACCGACAGAACTTAACATTAAAATTAAAAATAGAATTTTTCTCATAATATTAAATTTAGAACTAATTAGGATACGATATTTGTTATTTCTTCTAATGTTTTCCAGCACTGGTACAGCCCTCTTGGTACATGGAAACATCCTTTCCATTTTCCTCCTTTGAGTGGAAGTAACACTTCTCCTCTTCGATTCAGATATCCATACCATTCGGGATATTCTTTATCCTTGAAATGGCCCCACGTGTAGTCATGTACTTTCTCAAACCACTCCAGGCATTTTTGATCTCCCGTTAACTGATAACCTTTCAATAGAGAAATAAGCGTCTCGATATGCACCCACCAAAGTTTCTGATCCCACTCCAGTTGTTGAGGTGGACAACCGTTACGGTCCATGAAATAGTAGATACCTCCATACTCCTTGTCCCAGCCATAATTAAGCATTGTAAGGGTGGTATCTTTGGCTTTCTCTATCAATTCCGGACGATTCAGGCGTTTGCCCAGATCCATGATAAACCACATCGCTTCAATAGCATGTCCCGGAGTTATCTGACGACCTTCAAAGCAGTCAACCAGACTACCGTCTACATCTACATTTTCAACAATGATACCTCCGAGTTCAGGACGGTAAAAAACTTCCATTACTTCGTGGATACAAGTTTCCATTGTTTCTTTTAGATAACTTTCATCTAAAAGATGTTCTATTTCCAAAGCCAGGTTACAAAGGATCATCGGCAAAGCAAAGTTCTTCAAATTGCGAGTACCCGGATGAAGTTTGTTCCATTTGCCTTTCGGATTATCCACTTTAGACAAGATGATATCGAAGGTTTTCCTGGCAATGTCTGCATATTCTTGATTGCCGGTGGCAAGACTTAGCTGACCGAAAGCCATGGTAGCAAATGTATATGAAAAGATATTGTACGGTTCTACCAATGGTCTACCCGAACGGTCGAGGGAAAAATACCAGTTATAATTGCCGTCATGTCCATATTTTTTTAGGAATTCGCCACCCTGAATGGCGCAGTCCAGCCATTCCTGACGTTTCTCCACTTTGTTGTAAAGCATGGAGAACATCCATACTTCACGACTTTGCAGCCAAATAAACTTATCCGTATCGAATACTTTTCCTTCACGGTCCAGACAGGTGAAGTAACCACCATACTCATGGTCTTGTGAATGTTCAAGCCAGAAAGGAAGGACGTTGTCCAGAAGCTCATCCTTGTACAGACTTGCCAGTTTTTTGAAATCCATAATCGTATTTCCATTATAGATTGGTATGGGTAATTCAGCAGTTAAAGAGATGTCTGCTGAATGACCAATGTTATTCTTACTATCCATATTTATAAAATGTTAGTTTATTGTTATTAAGGTCTGTTTTATATTTATTCCGAACGGGTCCAGTATCTTTCAATCTCCTCCAGCGACTTCCCGGTGGTCTCCGGCACGAGTTTCCAGACAATTAGCATATACGGTACGCACATAACGGCAAACAGGAAGAATGTTCCGGCGGGGGTAAGGTTCTGGAGCATCCAGGGGGTTAACTGTCCGATCAGGTACGTTCCGATCCACAGAGCAAATCCTGCTATCGACATGGCCAGTCCGCGAACCTTGGTGGGATACATCTCCGAGAGGAGTACAAACACCACGGCACAGATGGATACAGCACAGCAGAATACATAGAACAGGAAGAAAATGAGCAGGAAGAGGCTGGATACTTCCAGGGAATCTCCGAAAAGGAAGTACATGCCGATGAGAATCAGAGAAACAACCATGCCCGAAACTCCGTAATAAACCAGCTTCTTGCGGCCCACCTTATCGATGATGACAAGAGCCAGAACCGTGGTCAAAGTATTGACTAGTCCTACCAGAACTTGGTAAAAAAGAGAATCGCCACCTGAAAGTCCTGCATTTTCAAAAATAGAAGGGCCGTAATAGAGCACTGCATTCACTCCCATAAATTGCCCTAAAATGGCAATACAAACACCGATAATAACAGCTTTGAAGATTCCAGGCTTCATTAATAACGACCATTCCGATCTCGTTTCAGAGGTCAGTACAGATTTCGTTTCTTTTAATTGACTTTTCGCTTCTGTAATTGAATTATATATTTTTTCTAATATATTTACAGCCTTCAATTCCTTTCCACGCACGATTAACCAGCGAGGACTTTCCGGAATAAAGAATATGATTATGAAGAATAAGATTGCTGGCAATGTTTCCATACCCAACATACCTCTCCATACTTCAGTTATAAATACTTTATTCAACCAATCCACACTCAATTGCGTACCACTCTCCGCCCATGCCAATAATTGATAGTTAACTAAATAAGCTCCTAAGAAACCGACTGTTACAGCCAACTGATACAATGACACTAGGCGTCCTCTATACTGTGCCACGGCTACTTCAGATATATAAAGAGGAGAAACAATGGAAACAACCCCTATCCCTACTCCACCTATTATCCGATAGATCACCAATTGAGTAAAATCGGCAGATAGTGCACACCCCAAAGCTGATGTAGAGAACAATACGGCTGAAATAACCATCGTAAGTTTTCTTCCTAACTTATCGCTTAAGATTCCAGCAAAAAGAACACCTACGATAGAGCCTACTAAAGCACATCCTACATACCATCCCTGTTGTAGTGCATCTAATTGAAAAAGTTGAGTCACTTGGGCAATTGTTCCCGATATAACTGCGGTATCATATCCGAACAAGAAGCCTCCCAATGCTGCCACAACAGAAAGGAATATAAGATAACCAAAATTGATTGTAGACTTCATAACATTTATTTTATTTCAAAATATTCTTTATATCTGTCATATAAATGACCAGCTTGTAGATAGGCTGATTGCGGACTCATAAAATGAGAAAATTCAAAAGTAATAGCCTTATCATATCCGGCACGTTTAGCTGCTTCCAACTTCATCCGAAGTTTATCAAACTTAATGGGTAGAAAACGAATAGGCATATCACGGTCAAAAGATTCGGCATTTGTCCAACATTGCATACCATACTTGTCTGCTAATTTTTTATTGACAGAAAAGAAAGCATCCAATTCATCATAATCAATATGCCCATCTTGAAATGCACATGCATCTACCACATCATGAATTCCATCAAAAATTTCATCCCATTCTTTTTCGTGTTGTTGTACAGAAACGGCATCTTCTTTAGTCATTTTTGTCGTTCCCATGATTGCTTTTTTTCCATCAATCCAAGGCGATATAAAAGTCGGTAATCCATTAGATATATCCTTACATTGTTTTCCTAATGCATGGAAAGCACCAATCGCTCCTTTCGTTGCCCGGCTTATTTCACCACTGATATACCATCCTCCAAAACTTTTATACTTGGAACCATAATTTTCCCAAACTTCATCAATTACATATTTGTTATCTTCCACTTCCCAGGTCATATCTCCTGTGTCCCAGTATTTACCCGAATCGTATAGTCCAAAATAGAATTTCATTCCATACTTTTCAGCTAAACGTAAAAACATATCCACCAAGTCAACGGAAGGCATATAACAACCTTTCTTCAATAAATAAGGAGAAGGAAAAGTGACAAACTTACGATAACCAGAACGGATCATTATTACCGTATCAATTCCTATATTTTTCATGTGCTGAAAATCCAAGTCCCACTCTTTCTCACCCCAGTTCTGATGTGGAATATCATGTGATATTTCATCCAAAAAAGTTCCGGTAATTTTTAAGCCATTGTTTTTAGGAACAATGAGTTTACTTTCCAAACCATCAGTTGCCACTACTGTACTGGCACTAGCTTTTGAAGTACAAGATTCAAACAAAGTTGGTACAGTCAAGGCTGACGCGCCAGCCAATGTGGCTTTTTTTAGAAAGTCTCTTCGATCTAATGTTTTCATATTAGTTTAATTAAAACAGCAGTTAACACTTATATTATTATTACCTATTGAATATACTGTCCTGTAATATCTACTTTTTTATTATTGAAAGGATCTAATATCTGATCAATCAAAATAGCCATTTCACTTCGTAGGATGCCTCGATTCATATCAAAGTCCTTCAATTCAAATTCATTCCATATCTCTTCTACCCTACCCTCTTTCATCTCAAAACCTTCTTTTTCGGCAATTCCTCCTATTAACTCTGTAGCTTTCTGAATTGATATAGTATTATTACCTTCGAATACTTGCTTATTGACAAAAGGATAAACATCACCCAATCCTTTCAACTCATTTGCCAATAATAATGTATCCGCTCTGAACCACATTTGATTTGACCAGTCAACACTTTTACCTATACCTTTTAATATACCTGTAGAGCCGATACGTTGTAGTGACTTAAACATTGGGTGATCTAATTCAACATCTAAATAAGGCAATAAATATCCTTTTCCATCCAAAATCGCATTTTGTACTTCCCGAACAGATACTTCTCTTATATTTTTATCTTCTTTCACCGCAAGAGCTGCTAATGCTCCCGCTGCCTGCCCGATCTGCATAACCATCGGCTGCAAACGAGTGGTACCATTAATTATATTAGAAACAGATATTGATTTTTCAGCAACAATCAATCCTTCAACATCTTTCGGAATCAAAGTTCCTAAAGGTAAACCGTATGACGGTATCGGATGAAAATAAAGATTAGGCAACTCTTCATATCCATGATAACGCGTATGATGATGGTCCACAGGATAATTCCCCACGGCAATACAAGTACGATAAAGAGGTTGAGACTGCCTGAACGGTTCACAAGCATGATTTAAATCAAAACGTACTAGCCCATGTATTCTCCTAGACTCTCTATGATAAGGAATAAATGGTAATTTGTCGGCTGTAGGATATTCATCGTCAGCCAAGCCCAATGTATTAAAACCTAATTCATGTTGCAGAAAATAAACGAAACACATCGTATAATGTTTTGCATATTTCAAGGCTTCTTCACGTTCCTCACGGGTCATTTCAATCAAGTTTACATAATAATCATTGCCTTCTATCGGCCAATTAATCATGTATTTATTATTAGGAAGTTTTCCATAAGTTATCATCATGTCTTTAGACCATACACGATCTGGTTCTTTAGGCGTGATACAAACGTGACTGGCACAAGCACAAGCAAATTCATCCTTATTATATCCTTCAGGACAAGGAATAGTCACATCTTTACCATAATCTTTCAAGATTGCTACGTATGTAATATCCTGAACTATATTATTTTTCTCTTCCGGAGCAATATCTTCTTTTGTATCATGACGGCTTTCCATACCGACATCATATTTCACCCCGCACATTTTTGCTATATCCCCCAATTCAGTACCATCAATCAATATTTTAGCATGTATTTTTTTGATTGTATTATCTTTCATCTGAATTTGAGCAATCCAAGCATCATTCTCTCTTTCCAACTTTACCAAAGTAGCATTATGCCATACTTTTAAATTTTTCTCCGCGTCAACCATTTCATGGAAAATTTTATTTCCGACTGAAGGTTCAAACAACACTGCACTCACCCAACCGGTTTTTAGAGAATCAAGCCCTCCATAATAATCTGCCAAATGTCCGCGAAACTCACCAAACAAGCCTGCCGGTAAATCATAGTTTCCATCAACAGCACTTACACCTGCAGATGTAAGCATTCCACCCAGCCATTCTGTTTCTTCTACTATCAATGTTGCAGCCCCCATTCGAGCAGACTGAATACCAGCAGTCACTCCACTAGCGCCTCCACCAATAATTAGCACATCAACAGAATCATCTGAATGAGAGCATGCCGTGAAACACAATGCAAAAAATAAACACAGGCCTAAAAAATAGTTTCTCATACTAAATTCATTTAAGGATATAGAGTTTTATTAATAATATCACGGCACAAATATAGCTATATTTATTAAATAAACAATAGATAATAAAATATTTTATTAATAAAATCATTATTTCTTGCATTATTAATTAATAGAAGGGGGAATTACCTCACAAATCGTCTTCTTTCATTTATTATATCCACAATCATCCATAGCTACATTATCCTATATATAAATCCATTACATAGTATATAGGAAATATAACATTCAAGATATTCTAATTTTCAAAGCCCCAAAACCACATATTAATAAAAAAATTAATTATCTTTGTGTGAATTACCAAATATACATAGTTATGAACCAACAATTCTTGAAAGAAATAGAAAAAGGCTCTAAAAGTGCTCTTGTCAAAAAGAGGATTATTACACATTATATATATAATGGAAGTTCTACAATTCCCGATCTTTCAAAAGAGCTGGATTTAAGTGTACCGACCGTCACCAAATTTATCGGTGAAATGTGCGATGACGGATATATTAATGATTATGGCAAATTGGAGACTAGTGGCGGACGCCATCCCAACCTCTATGGGCTTAATCCGGAATCCGGTTACTTTTTGGGTGTAGACATCAAAAGATTCGCCGTCAATATCGGACTGATAAATTTCAAAGGTGATATGGTAGAATTGAAAATGAATATACCTTATAAATTTGAGAACTCAATCGAAGGGATGAATGAGTTATGCAAGCATATTCTCAATTTTATAAAAAAGCTCACTATTAATAAAGAGAAGATCTTAAATATTAATGTAAATGTGTCGGGACGTGTAAACCCTGAATCAGGGTATAGCTTCAGTCAATTCAATTTTGAGGAAAGGCCGTTGGCGGATGTATTATCCGAAAAATTGGGATATAAAGTAACCATTGATAATGACACGCGTGCCATGACTTATGGCGAATACATGCAAGGCTGCGTGAAAGGAGAAAAAGATATCATTTTTGTGAATGTAAGCTGGGGAGTAGGTATCGGAATTATTATTGATGGTAAGATTTATACCGGGAAATCCGGATTCTCCGGTGAATTTGGACACATGAGTGCTTATGATAATGAGATAATCTGCCATTGCGGAAAAAAAGGTTGCTTGGAGACGGAAGCTTCCGGATCGGCACTTCATCGTATCTTATTAGAGCGTATTCAAAGTGGGGAAAGTTCCATTCTATCTACACGAATCGCCACAGAGGAAAACCCGATCACTCTTGATGAGATCATTGCCGCTGTGAATAAAGAAGACCTGCTTTGCATTGAAATTGTAGAAGAAATCGGACAGAAACTAGGCAAACAGATTGCCGGGCTAATCAATATCTTCAACCCGGAACTGGTCATTATAGGTGGAACTTTATCTTTAACCGGTGATTATATCACCCAGCCCATAAAAACAGCCGTACGCAAGTACTCTCTAAATCTGGTTAATAAAGATTCAGCCATCATCACATCTAAGCTGAAAGACAAAGCCGGCATCGTTGGCGCTTGTATGCTCGCACGCAGCAGAATGTTTGAAAGCTAGTTTTATCTTCTACGCTGGGAGAAAAAGTTATCTATAAATCGAACGATATAGACTACGGCTACTCCGGCAACCACTAAAACAATAATACGACTCAACATAGATTACATTTTTATATTTCACATCTATTACATACGCAGGATTTCCCTTTTAAAATAAGAATAGGGAATCCTGTAAAAATTAGAACGCTGATTATTAATTAATAATCAGCGTTCTAATTTGAGAGCCGCTAGCCAGACTTGAACTGGCGACCTACGCGTTACGAATGCGTTGCTCTACCAACTGAGCTATAGCGGCGTTTGTCTCTCGTTTACGGCGTGCAAAATTACAGCTTTATTTGAGAAAACAAAAAGAATCCGATTATTTTTTGAGCATAATTTTTAAATCAACTTTTGTTGACGTAACTAGAACTTTTCTTTGCGTTCAAATTTCCCGTCCTTGGTATAGTACTTCCATGTACCCTTCGGTTTATTATTTGCATACTTTCCACGAAGCTTCAATGTCCCATCTTCATAATATTCACGGTAACGACCGTGACGTTTTCCTTCCTTTACTTCCACTTCACTCTTCAACGCTCCCTCCGGATAAAACTCCCTCAAAACGTTTCCTTCAAACTTTTCGACATAGAAACGCTTCAATTCGCTCATCTGTTCTTTTTCAGTTTCAGCATCTTCGTTCATTTCCTCATCATCTTCATCGGCAGCAACGGCAACAACCTCCTCCGGTTGATATGGACTGTAATCCATCACATATTGCAAAGAAGCTGACCGTCCATCTCCTATAACCTGCATAGTCCAGTAAGGAAACGAATACAGAATATCTTTATTGGATTGTATTTCATTCCATGTGGCAGGATTCATCATAGGTTTCAGTTGAGAATAAAACTTGTGCACATCCGTATATAAGAAAATGGTAGAACTTGACTTTAAATAGGAAAGCGCATTTTCAAATCCCGGATTATTTTTCAATAAATTCTTCTGCTCGTAATCTTCCACAAAAGAGAGCAAAGATGCAGCCTTATTACTAAAAACTACATAATCATCGACATAAGTATAATATGGCTTTTCAAATTTATCAAATAGTTTTCCAAAGAACAGGCGGAAAAAGCCTTTCATTTCGACGTAATTAATCTCGAAATCTTTATAATTAACCGTCTTAATCTTAACCGGACTGCGCCGCTTAATCTTCTTTTCTATTAATTCCATGTTCTTACGGGCATCTTTTATACTTTTAGCTCTGATAGCCAGAATTAGTTCTGGGTCATGCCCCAACAACCCCGGTTCGGATTGCGTAATAGCAAATTCTCCCGACATCCAACTCAGGAAGTTTTCTTCCAAAGATATCCCGAATAGCCCTTCAATCTTTTTCCGGGAACTTTGATAAGAATCATACAATTGTTTATTATGAACCGACATCGCATTCTCCAGCTCTTTTACAAAAGTTACCGGGTTGTTGAAACCTATATTGGTATAAAGAGCCGTCCGCCCGGACAGAATCTCATGCGCTTTCATTTTATGTTTTCCCGAATTCAATAAAGCAGTGACATAAGGATCGGCAGAATCTTTTCTCAACGTATACCCTTTCACTTCCATCCGCTCCTTATCCGTATTTAGGTAAAGTCCGGCAAAATTCATAGAATTGCTAAACAGATCAATGTATTCGTTTCTTGCCCCCAGATAAATAGACATGAATTGAGGTACGCGCGCATAATTAATAAAGACTCTGACAAGCCCCTTACCGGAAACCAACTTCTCCGTTTCAATAAAAGACTGGTCGAGTCCGATTTTGGGTTTATTACGCGAATCAATAGCCGATTCGACAAGCCCAGACGTATAAGATCCTACCAAATGATTATCCACAAAAGCAATATAGAAAATATCCCTTGTTTCGGGATCACGCATTTCAAGGATATTAATGCCGTTATGCATCCGGTTGGTGACAGTAAAGCCACTCATGACCAATACGGTTTCCACCTGGTCTTTCAATAAATCCATTTTCGATGTTTTCTGCATATCCAGAATCAGCAGAAAATCCCACTTTGTGGCACGAGTCTTGTGAAGCGAAATAAGCATATCCCGTTCACCAACAAGCGACAACAACACTTTATTGCTTTTGACTACCGAATCGAGCTTCTCTACACTCTCCGTTACTTCCTCGAAAGATTTCGCTTTCTTCAGACATTGCCATGTTTCACTTCCACTAAACTTTTCCCAATCTTCAATCGGGGCCGATGATTGAATGATAAACGCAGCATCTTCGGGAACCAGATAGATTTGCTGAATATTACGATCAGGCGAAACAAATAAATAAACTACGGAATATACAACATATACCGCCAAAGCTAATGCAGCCACAACTAAAGTTCTCTTTACAATTTTCGAGGTACTTTTTTTCTTCTCCGGGCCTGCATATTGCTCTTCTTGCCCGCAATTTAATTCATTCATTATTGTTCTGTTATAAACTTGAGTGGACAAAGATACTAAAAAAACTATTCTGAATAAAACATAAACCATTGACTCGTATCGTAAATATGTACTAACTTTACAGCATGAAAAAGAAATTCCAACTCGAAGTTCCGGGAGGAGCCGATAAAGTCTTGCTTCATACTTGTTGTGCTCCTTGTTCATCAGCCATTATTGAATGTATGATGCAACATCATATCACCCCCGTTATTTATTATTGCAATCCTAATATTTATCCGCAGGAAGAGTATATTATAAGAAAAGAAGAATGTACGCGCTATGCCCAATCATTGGGATTGGAGATCATAGATGCTGATTACGATCATGAAAACTGGCGATGTCACATAATAGGAATGGAGCAGGAACCTGAAAGAGGAGGACGTTGCCTGCGTTGTTTTAAACTGCGTTTATTGGAGACAGCCCGTTACGCACACGAACATGGTTTCTCTGTAATTACCACGACACTTGCCTCCAGTCGTTGGAAAAGTCTGGAGCAGATCAATGAAGCCGGACAATATGCTACCGCCTCTTACCCGGATGTCACATACTGGGAACAGAATTGGCGGAAAGGGGGACTTAGCGAGCGACGTATTGCCATCATTAAAGAATACAACTTTTACAACCAACAATATTGCGGTTGCGAATTCAGCATGAGAAAAGAAGAATAAAACAAACCTGTCATCACCAGCCAATCAATGAATCGAAATAAAAAAGGTAAAAACAGAAAACTATTCAAAAAGAAATCACATTCTAATAATAGATTAGGATGTATCATCGCCATTATTGTGCTCATTCCTATTCTTTTTGGTGTTTATTTGTATTGCCAGCAGATTAATATCCAGAAAAATAACGAACCGCAAACTGATACTTCCTTTCAAATTCCACCCGGTAAAGATCTGGAGACACCTATATCACTAGTTCCCCGGCAAGAACAAATCATCCGCCATAGCGGATATACGGTATCATACAACAAAGATTTAAAAATTCCCAACTGGGTTTCTTACGAATTAACAAGAAAAGAAACCAAAGGAAAAGAAAAAAGAGGTAATCGCTTTATTACCGATCCACTAGTGACAGGTCCGATTGCCACAAATGCCGACTATACCCGTTCAGGATATGACAAAGGTCACATGGCTCCCGCCGCAGATATGAAATGGAGTCCTGAAGCCATGAAAGAATCATTTTATTTCAGCAATATGTGTCCGCAACATCCACAACTAAACAGAAGAGGATGGAAAAATCTGGAAGAAAAGATCCGGGATTGGGCCATAGCAGACAGCACCATCATTATTATATGTGGTCCTATTATTGAAAAATATCCCAAAACAATCGGAAAGAATAAAGTCGTAGTACCTCAAAAGTTTTTTAAAGTAGTCCTTTCTCCTTTTGTCAAGCCGATGCGAGCTATCGGTTTCTTATTCAATAATGAGCAGGCAGTAGAACCTCTATCATCCTATGCGGTAACAATAGATAGCATCGAGAGCCTGACTAACATGGATTTCTTCGCACCTCTGCCCGATGAGATAGAAAACAAAATAGAAGCAGATATTAATTACTCCCTGTGGCCTAATTAAGTAGCAAAACTCGTTTCTCTGAAATGAATTCATTTCCTTGTGCCAATGGCATTCTAGTTACAAACAGACTCTCACTTCAATAAAAGGGAGTTGTTGTATTACTCTCAAGGTTTCCCATTGTAACGTCAAGAGATTGTCTTATTCCCACATATTGTGGGAAAGTATTCTCTTATTTTATGAGAAAACATTCCCATATATTGCGGGAAAATAGTCCCACAATATATGGGAATAATGGAACTACTCTGGAAACAAAAAGATAATCACAATGAAAACAAAGAGACACAATAAGCAGCTGAATAAATCAAGCAAGGCAGACGTAACGTGAAAGAATGAATTCACAATCGCACCGAAAGAAAATATACTTTTGATGTAATCGCCTTATGATTCATCCTAAAAAGAGAACACTCCTATCCAAATTCTTTTTATCTTTGACGAACTTTTTAAATACACCTCAAAAGATGAAGAAAAAAAAGAGAAATATTCTACTATCAATTCTAATCGGAGCATTCCTCCTTTGTGCAGTTGCCGGAGGCACCTTTTATTATTATCTGTTTGCCCCCCAATTTCACCCATCTAAAACCGTATATATTTATGTAGACCGGGATGATACTGCCGATTCTATTTACCATAAAATAAAAGAATTCGGGCATGTCAATAAGTTCACCGGATTCCAGTGGATGGCAAAATACAAGGATTTCAATCAGAATATCCACACCGGTCGTTATGCCATTCGCCCCAATGACAACGTCTATCATGTATATAGCCGTTTTTCCAGAGGTTATCAGGAACCTATGAACCTTACTATCGGAAGCGTCCGGACATTAGACCGATTGGCACGAAGCATCGGCAAGCAGCTCATGATAGACTCTGCCGAAATCGCGAGCCAACTATTCGACTCTACTTTCCTAGCTCAAATGGGATATACCAACATAACACTCCCCAGCCTTTTCATACCGGAAACCTATCAGGTATATTGGGATATGAGCGTAGACGAATTCTTTAAACGAATAAAGGACGAACACAAACGCTTCTGGAATAAAGACCGCCTGTCACAAGCTACCGCCATCGGCATGACACCGGAAGAAGTCAGCACACTTGCTTCCATCGTTGAAGAAGAGACCAACAACAACGAAGAAAAGCCAATGGTAGCCGGATTGTATATCAACCGGTTACATCAAGATATGCCCTTACAGGCAGATCCCACCATCAAATTTGCCCTACAGGATTTTGGCCTGCGCCGAATTACCAACGAGCATTTAAAAGTCAATTCTCCCTATAATACCTATATAAATACCGGATTACCTCCGGGCCCCATCCGTATCCCCTCTAAAAAAGGAATAGACAGCGTGTTGAACTATACCAAACATAACTATATCTACATGTGTGCCAAAGAAGATTTTTCCGGAACTCACAACTTTGCCTCCAATTACGCCGACCACATGGCAAATGCAAGAAAATACTGGAAAGCCCTGAATGAAAGAAAGATTTTCAAGTAAATTTGTGATAAAACGAACGGAAAAGCCTATCTTTGCCCGATAGATTAACAAACTGTGATCAACACTAAATAAAAGAAATAGATATGAGCAAGCAACTCTTACTTGGCGATGAAGCCATTGCACAAGCTGCACTGGATGCCGGACTTTCAGGCGTTTATGCCTATCCGGGTACTCCTTCAACTGAAATTACGGAGTATATTCAAATGGCCCCTATAACGACCGAACAGAATATACACAACCGTTGGTGTGCCAATGAAAAAACAGCGATGGAAGCTGCGTTGGGTATGTCTTTCGTAGGTAAACGGGCATTAGTTTGTATGAAGCACGTAGGTATGAATGTAGCTGCCGACTGTTTCGTCAACTCTGCCATCACAGGCGTGAAAGGCGGATTGATTGTGATAGCCGCAGACGACCCCAGTATGCACTCCTCGCAGAACGAACAGGACAGCCGTTTCTACGGAGATTTCTCACTGATACCGATGTACGAACCAAGCAATCAGCAGGAAGCGTATGATATGGTATACAGTGGCTTCGAATTCTCTGAAAAAGTAGGCGAACCGATCCTGATGCGTATGGTAACCCGCCTGGCACACTCCCGTTCAGGAGTAGAACGCAAAGAGCAAAAGCCGCAGAACAGCATCTCTTTCAGCGAAGATCCGCGTCAGTTCATCTTGTTGCCGGGAAATGCCCGCAAACGCTACAAAGTATTGCTTGCCCGCCAAGACGAATTTATCAAAGCTTCAGAAGAATCGCCCTATAATAAATACACAGATGGTCCTAACAAAAAGCTGGGAATCGTAGCTTGTGGTATCGGTTACAATTATCTGATGGAAAACTATCCGGAAGGTTGCGAATATCCGGTACTCAAGATCGGCCAATATCCATTGCCTAAAAAACAATTGCATCAATTGATCGAGTCTTGTGACGAAATCCTAGTTCTGGAAGACGGACAACCCTTTGTAGAAAAACAATTGAAAGGTTATCTGGGTATCGGCGTTAAAGTAAAAGGACGCCTCGACGGTACTCTGTCACAGGACGGAGAGTTAAATCCAGACTCTGTAGCCCGTGCCGTAGGTAAAGAGAATAAATCGGAATTCGGTATTCCTTCTGTTGTAGAAATGCGCCCGCCTGCACTTTGCGAAGGCTGCGGACACCGCGATATGTATATCACGCTGACCGAAGTTCTGAAAGAAGAATATCCATCTCATAAAGTATTCAGCGATATCGGCTGTTACACATTAGGCGCAAATGCTCCTTTCAATGCAATCAACTCATGTGTGGATATGGGTGCTTCCATCACGATGGCAAAAGGTGCCGCTGACGGAGGTCTTTTCCCGGCTGTAGCTGTCATCGGCGACTCAACGTTCACCCATTCCGGAATGACCGGACTGTTAGATTGCGTGAACGAGAACGCCAGTGTAACCATCGTCATCTCCGACAATGAAACCACCGCCATGACAGGTGGACAGGATTCTGCCGGAACCGGACGCATCGAAGCGATCTGTGCAGGTATCGGAGTAGATCCGGCCCATATCCGTGTAGTTACTCCATTGAAGAAGAACTATGAGGAGATGAAGCAAATCATTCGCGAAGAAATCGAATATCGTGGTGTATCTGTCATTATCCCACGCAGAGAGTGTATCCAGACATTAGCACGCAAAAAAAGAAGTAAGTAAGCCATGAAAAAAGACATTATATTATCAGGAGTCGGCGGACAGGGAATTCTGTCCATTGCCACAGTAATCGGCAAAGCTGCCTTGAAAGAAGGATTATACATGAAACAAGCGGAAGTACACGGAATGAGCCAACGCGGAGGAGATGTCCAATCCAATCTCCGTATCAGCGACCAGCCGATTGCTTCAGACCTGATCCCGTCAGGCAAATGTGATCTCATCATCTCACTGGAACCGATGGAAGGATTGCGTTACCTCCCCTACCTTAGCCCTACCGGCTGGTTGGTGACTAACGAAACCCCGTTTATCAACATCCCCAATTATCCGGAAACAGACAAAGTGATGGCAGAAATCAACAAACTGCCTCATAAAATAGTATTGAACGTAGACAAAGTGGCAAAAGAAGTAGGCTCCGCCCGCGTTGCCAACATTGTCTTACTGGGAGCAACAATCCCATTCCTGGGCATTGATTACGAAAAAGTGCAAGACAGCATCCGCGAAATCTTCCTGCGTAAGGGAGAAGCAATTGTAGAAATGAATCTTAAAGCATTGGCAGCCGGCAAAGAAATTGCGGAAAAGCTGATGCAATAAAAGGCATTACCATGAGTACACAATACTGGGAAGAAGAATTAGAAACCATGAGCCGGGAGAAGTTGCAGGAATTGCAGCTTCAACGGCTTAAAAAAACAATTAATATAGCTGCGAACGCTCCATATTACAAAGAAGTTTTCAGCAAACATGGCATCACAGCAGATAGCATACAGTCATTGGATGATATCCGCAAAGTACCTTTCACTACCAAATCTGACATGCGTGCCCACTACCCGTTCGGACTGGTGGCAGGTGATATGAGCAATGATGGTGTACGTATTCACTCTTCCAGTGGTACCACCGGAAACCCGACTGTTATCGTTCACTCACAACACGACCTCGATTCTTGGGCCAACTTGGTAGCCCGCTGTCTATACGCAGTAGGAATACGCAAGACTGACGTTTTCCAAAACAGCTCCGGATACGGTATGTTTACAGGAGGTTTAGGCTTCCAATACGGTGCAGAACGCTTGGGCTGCCTCACAGTCCCTGCCGCTGCCGGAAACAGTAAACGACAGATTAAATTCATCAACGACTTTAAGACTACCGCTTTACATGCTATCCCCAGCTATGCCATCCGCCTTGCAGAAGTCTTCCAGGAAGAAGGACTCGATCCCAAAGGAACCACACTGAAAACCCTGGTTATCGGTGCCGAACCCCATACCGACGAACAACGCCGGAAAATAGAAAAGATACTGGGGGTAAAAGCATACAACAGCTTCGGTATGACAGAAATGAACGGTCCCGGTGTTGCCTTCGAATGTCAGGAACAGAATGGAATGCACTTCTGGGAAGACTGTTATCTGGTAGAAATTATCGACCCGGAAACAGGCGAACCTGTTCCGGAAGGAGAAATCGGAGAATTAGTACTTACGACTCTTGATCGTGAAATGATGCCGTTAATTCGCTATCGTACCCGCGATTTAACCCGTATTCTTCCCGGAAAATGCCCATGTGGCCGTACCCATATCCGTATCGACCGTATCAAGGGACGTAGTGATGATATGTTCATTATCAAGGGAGTAAACATTTTCCCGATGCAGGTAGAAAAGATTCTCGTACAATTCCCCGAATTAGGCAGCAACTACCTGATTACACTAGAAACTGTCAACAACCAAGACGAAATGATCGTCGAAGTAGAATTAAGCGACCTTTCTACCGACAATTATATTGAACTGGAGAAAATCCGCAAGGATATTACCCGCCAATTGAAGGATGAAATATTGGTGACTCCTAAAGTTAAACTGGTAAAGAAAGGCTCTCTCCCTCAAAGCGAAGGAAAAGCCGTCCGGGTAAAAGACTTAAGAGACAACAAGTAACGATTCAAATATCCATGTGCTAATATACCAACCGCCGTTTTCACCATGCGGAATGGAATATTAGCACATTATTAATTAATATCATACAGCATGCAATTACTTAAAAAAAGAATTCTGCAAGACGGAAAATGCTACGAAGGAGGTATCCTGAAAGTAGACGGTTTTATTAATCATCAAATGGACCCTGTCCTGATGAAATCAATCGGAGTCGAGTTTGTCCGTCGTTTTGCAGCCACAAACGTAAATAAGATTATGACAATCGAAGCCAGCGGCATCGCCCCGGCTATCATGACAGGCTACCTAATGGATTTACCAGTTGTATTTGCAAAGAAAAAGTCTCCTAAAACCATCCAGAATGCACTAAGCACCACTGTGCACTCATTCACTAAAGATCGTGATTATGAAGTCGTTATCAGTGCCGATTTCCTCACTCCAAATGACAATGTTCTTTTCGTGGATGACTTCCTCGCGTATGGCAATGCTGCATTAGGCATTATCGACCTCATCAAGCAATCTGGAGCAAATTTGGTAGGAATGGGCTTCATAATTGAAAAAGCCTTCCAAAATGGGCGTAAAAAACTCGAGGAGCAAGGCGTCAGAGTAGAAAGCCTGGCTATCATTGAAGATTTATCCAATTGCTGCATTAAAATCAAAGACGAGTAGATTGATTGGCGAGTAGATTAATTAGGATTGAAATACTGCCCTTTATCTTTCGTTCTTTTCCCATATTGCACCGCATGCTGCGGACAAACATGATAACATGCCAGGCATGAGGTGCAATCCATCCCCCAAACAGGCTTTCTGCCCATCATCATAATATTCCCTACCGGACAACTCTTCTCACAACGCTTACATCCAATACAAGCATCCATAGTATAAAAATTCCCGGGAGACATCTGAAAGCGATTAAATAAAGGATTGATAATCCTCGTCTTAATAAAAGGAATACTCCCTTCATGACAAAGAAACAACTCCTCTCTCCTACTTATCGAAGCATTTATTTGATTGACAGTCGGAATAGCATCTGCCAGTTTTTTCTCCTCCAGTTCTTTCTTATCTACGTCAAAACCGGGAAGCAACACATAATTATTGGGCATAGTCACAGAAAAGCCTGCATGACACTTCCAGCCTTTATGACTCAAAGCCTTCTCCAGCACCTGCTGCGTAAGCCCGGTATCATCCCCACAGGAACAAACAAAAAACAAATATTGTCTTTTATACCCCTTTAAAGAGAGTTGCCGAATAAAATTAAGTACGATTGCAGGAGGTGCCCACGAATAGATAGGAAATACAAAACCGATCTTTTCATCTTCCCGCAAACAAAACTCGAACGTTCCGTTATTTAACGCATCGGGAATAAAAACCAATTCTTCTTTTTGCTCTTTGGAAAGCTGATTTGCAATCCATTTAGAATTACCTGTACCGGAGAAATAGAATATCATAGAAAAGTATATAAAAAAGCCGCATCGACGATGTGATGAAACTCTGATAGAACAAGATTTGAGCGCTCGCCCTCTTTGTAATCCACCGGCTTAAAGCTGTCCCGAAGGATGTGGCCCGCCATTGAAGAACGAAGCTTTCTCGGTGCATCAGATTAATTTGAAGAGTTTCCCGATCCAGTCGATACGGCTAATATTTTTGTATCACAAATGTAATAAGAATCTATGAGACTAACAAGAAAAAAAAGGAATTTGTTTACCTACTAACATTTTTTTCACTCCCTTTTATCCACCTAACAAAAGAAAAGTGTCAGTTACTAGCTTAGTAACTGACACTTTGTAACTCGTAAACTATTGATGCTTAAGCAGCTTTAGCTTTAGCAACTACAGCTTTGAAAGCTTCCGGGTGATTCATAGCTAAATCAGCCAAAACCTTACGGTTTATTTCAATACCGGCTTTGTGCAGGCCGCCCATCAATTTAGAATAAGACATTCCTTCAAGACGTGCAGCAGCGTTGATACGTTGTATCCAAAGAGCGCGGAAGTTTCTTTTCTTATTTCTACGGTCACGGAACGCGTAAGTCAAACCCTTTTCCCAAGTGTTTTTAGCTACGGTCCATACATTCTTTCTTGCACCAAAGTAACCTCTGGTCAATTTCAAAATTTTCTTTCTTCTTGCTTTTGAAGCAACATGATTTACTGATCTTGGCATAGTTTTACTTTTTTTGAATGTTAGCGCCGCTACTTCACGCAGCGAACTTCAGGCTAATGCATTCGGTTAATACTTTAATAATACTTTTACGCTTTTGATTACTTCATTGCTAAGAGTTCCTTAACCTGGCTTACATTTGTTGTATCAACAGTTGTAGAGTAGCACAGATTTCTTTTTCTCTTCTTGGATTTCTTAGTCAAAATGTGACTGTGAAAAGCGTGCTTTCTTTTGATTTTACCTGTTCCGGTAAGGGTAAACCTTTTTTTAGAACCGGAGTTAGTCTTCATCTTTGGCATCTTACTTGTTTTTAAATTATTAAATATATAATGGCAACGCACTATACCTGCGCGTTACGCATCCTTTCTTATTCTTCGCTCGTTTCCGGCTTCTCTGCTTTTTGTGCAGGAGCAGCAGGTTTCGGTACTCCGGCCGTTGCAGGCTTTTTAGGAGCTTCTTTCTTCTTCGGAGAAAGCTGGATAGTCATACGCTTACCTTCCAATATCGGCATCTGATCCACTTTTGCATAGTCTTCCAAATCATTCGCAAAACGAAGCAACAATACTTCACCTTGTTCCTTAAAAAGGATAGAACGACCTTTAAAGAATACATAAGCCTTCACCTTATCACCGTCTTCCAAAAATCCTTTAGCATGTTTCAACTTAAAGTTGTAATCATGGTCATCTGTCTGGGGACCAAAACGAATCTCCTTCACATTAACCTTCACCTGCTTCGCTTTCTGTTCCTTCTGACGTTTCTTTAATTGATAAAGAAATTTAGAATAATCAATAATACGACAAACAGGGGGTTGAGCATTAGGAGAAATTTCCACTAAATCCAATTCTTTTTCTTCAGCCATTTTCAGAGCCTGAAAGATTGGATATACTTTCGGTTCAATATCATCGCTTACTATGCGAACTTCCTTGGCACGAATCTGTTCATTGATTCTGTATTGCCCTTTTAGAGTGTCATTCTTCATTAAAAACGTTTACTTCCTAGTTTGATCTTTTTATTGTTATACTAAATATTTTATTTTGAAACGGCTGCAAAGTTACCATTTATTTATCATATTCTGAACTTCTTCGTTCAAAATTTTAGCAAATTCTTCAAATTTCATGGTTCCTTTGTCACCTTCGCCTTGTCTACGAACAGAAACTTCACCATTTTCAGCCTCTTTTTCACCGACAATCAGCATATAAGGAATGCGCTTCATTTCATTATCACGAATCTTGCGGCCGATCTTCTCGTTACGATCATCTACAATCGCACGGATTTCGTGTATTTTCAGATACATCTTCACCTGTTCTGCATATTCATTGAACTTCTCACTAATCGGCAGAATAACTACCTGTTCCGGTGTCAGCCACAACGGGAACTTACCGGCAGTATGCTCAATCAATACAGCAACAAAACGTTCCATTGATCCGAACGGAGCACGGTGGATCATCACCGGACGATGCTTCTGATTATCAGAACCCATATATTCAAGTTCAAAGCGTTCCGGCAAGTTATAGTCAACCTGGATAGTACCCAGCTGCCAACGACGACCGATAGCGTCTTTTACCATAAAGTCGAGCTTAGGACCATAGAAAGCAGCTTCTCCATACTCAATCTTAGCAGGCAAGCCCTTCTCCGCACAAGCCTCGATAATAGCCTGTTCCGCTTTTTCCCAGTTATCATCGCTACCAATATACTTTTCACGGTTCACTTTATCACGCAAAGATATCTGTGCTTCAAAATTCTGGAAATCCATAGAACGGAACACAATAGATATAATATCCATCACACGAAGGAACTCATCTTTCACCTGCTCCGGACGACAGAAGATATGCGCATCATCCTGCGTAAAGCTACGAACACGAGTTAAACCATGTAACTCTCCACTTTGTTCATAACGACAAACCGTACCAAATTCAGCGATACGCAACGGAAGGTCTTTATAAGAACGTGGGAAGTTCTTGTAAATCTCACAGTGGTGAGGACAGTTCATTGGTTTCAAGAAATACTCTTCCCCCTCTTCCGGAGTATGGATAGGTTGGAAAGCATCCTTGCCATATTTTGCATAGTGACCCGAAGTCACATACAGCAACTTATTACCGATTGGCGGAGTAATCACCTCCTGATAATCGTAACGTGTCTGGATACGACGCAAGAACTCCTGCAGACGCAGACGCAATGCAGTACCTTTCGGCAACCACATAGGCAGTCCCTTACCTACAGTTTCAGAAAACATAAACAACTGCATCTCCTTACCGATCTTACGGTGGTCACGCTTCTTCGCTTCTTCCAACAACACCAGATACTCATCCAGCATTTTCTTCTTCGGGAACGTGATACCATAAATACGAGTCAGCATCTTACGATCTTCATGACCACGCCAATAAGCACCAGCCACTGAAGTCAACTTAATAGCCTTGATCGGAGCAGTCGTCATCAAGTGAGGACCACGACAAAGGTCAGTAAATGCACCCTGGGTATAAGTCGTAATGTGTCCGTCTTCCAGTTCAGAAATCAATTCACATTTATATGTTTCGCCACGATCACCAAACATTTTCAGAGCATCCGTTTTTGCGATGCTTTTTCTGACTACGTCTTCTTTCTTTGCAGCCAGTTCCAACATTTTAGCTTCAATGGCAGGAAGGTCGCTTTCTTTAATTACCGCTTCACCCGGATCCACATCATAGTAGAATCCGTTTTCAATAGCCGGTCCGATACCAAACTGGATACCCGGATAAAGTTCCTGCAAAGCTTCCGCCAACAAGTGTGCACTTGTATGCCAGAATGCATGCTTACCTTCTTCATCATCCCATTTATAAAGAACGAAATTAGCATCTTCATTAATAGGACGTCCTAAATCATAAGTCTCGCCGTTCACGCCACATGCCAGCACTTCCTGTGCCAGACGCGAGCTGATACTTTCAGCAATCTGTAAACCGTTCACTCCTTCGTTATACTCACGAACGGAGCCATCGGGAAATGTTATCTTTATCATAATATGATGATGTTATATTTTCATAATTTGAACGCAAAAGTAACTAAATCTTTTGAGTTTTCTATTTTTTATCAAAAAAATGTTATTCCGATTGATCTGTAAAACGTTTGATAACATTATAAGCAGAAACAATCCCCAACTCACCGGCTTTACTCAAATCTGAAATGCCCAGCTTATTATTTCCTAAGAAAATATGAGTCAGTCCACGATTGAAATAAGCATCCGCAAAATCAGGATTTAGCTCGATCGCCTTATCGTAGTCAATAATTGCGGCACGGTAATCTTTCAACATGGCAGAAACATTAGCACGATTATAATATGCGTACACAAAGTCCGGAGCCAGATTAATCACCTTATCCAAGTCTTTTCTGACCACTTCATAATCTACTGCGGTAATCTCCTTACGCTTATTATCACCCGGAACAACATCTGTTTCGACAGCTTGTTCAGCCTTCTGATACTCCAACTGTTTACAACGGATCAGCGCACGCATAAAATATGCCGGGAAGAAATCACCATCCAGTAAGATCGTCTGGGTCAAATCAGAAACCGCACTCGAGAAGTCCTGCACCAGATAAAAATCAATCGCACGGGCAAAACGTTTCGAAGCATTCTTGTCATCTTCCACAATCGCCGATGTGTGTGTATCAATCAAGGCAAAATGCACCTTCACCTGTTCTTCCGTCAACGGAGCTTCCATATTTGTGATACGAAGACGTTTCGGAAGTATACCCGTACGGTTCAAGTCTTCAATATATTTGTGGAAGTTCACCGAACGTTTCACGTCACTCATCTTCTCATAATAAGTCAAAGCGAACATCGGTTCCAGCGTTATATTTACGTTCTTATCCTGCACACGACCACGATAATCACTTGTATAGCGTTGTTCGGCTTCAGAATCATCCGCAATCACTATCTTACGATAGTTATTCATATTCTTATCGGATTTCTTACGGGTCTTCTCTCCGCCTTCCTCATCATTTTCCTTATCCTTGTTCTGTGCTACATCTTTGTTCGTCACACCGTTCTGCTTGTCGATCTGCGCCTTCATGACTTTAAATTCATCCTGCTCCGCACCCTTCTTATCTCCAATCTTTCTGCGAGCTTCCGAACGCTGATAGTATCCGGCCAGGAAGTTCGGATACTGATTGATAACAGTTGTGTAATCTTGTATAGCCCCGCGATAATCACCCGTTTGCGCACGCAGCAAACCACGGTTAAAGACAGCCATCATATTATCCGGCTCCATCTTGATAACAAAGTCGAAGTCTTCGATAGCCCGGTTATCATCTCCTACCTGTGCACGTAACAATCCGCGATTATAATGACCGATAAAGTTATTCGGATCAATATCCAATGCCAGATCATAATCGCTCATGGCACCTCTTAAATTATTCTGATGAAAACGAGCCAATGCACGGTTTATATAATTTCCAGCATTCTTAGCACTCAACGGAATAGCACGGTTGAAATCCGCTTCCGCTTCCGCATACTTAGCCTGTTGTAATTTAACAATCGCTCTTGCAGCCCAAGCATCCGGATCATATTTATCCAGTTCAAGCGCCTTATTGAAGTCATTCAAGGCAGCAATCGTATCTTTCTGTTGTAAAGACACTTCCCCCCTCATCAAATAAGCACGGGTATAGCGTGGAGACACCTTCAACAAGCTTTCCAAATCCTCTTTCGCAGCATTATAATCCTTCTTCTGGATATGAGATAATGTCAGGTTATGCCATAAAGTAATATTCTCCGGATCATAATGCAATGCTTTCTTATAATCCTCAATCGCTCCATCAAATTTACTCTGACGAATCCTTGCCAAACCACGAATCTGATAAGCACCCACCACAAATGGATTGCGTTGGATAGCTGCATCACAGTCTGCTTCAGCACCCTGAAAATCCTCCAGATTCAGTTTAGCCAATGCCCTGAAGAAATAAGGTTCATACAGATAAGGCTTAGCGTTAATAACCTGGTTAAAATACTGAATAGAAAGTACATAGTCCTCAAAATAAAGAGCGTTTCGGGCAATAGTCATCACCCGATCCGTATTTATTTGAGCACACACCAGCGTTGGGAACAGTAATAAAACTGTTAAGATTCTTTTTATCATTGATATTTTATGCTTGTAAACGAAGCAAAAATAATGCTTTTCGCTTACTTAACAGGGATATAAACGTTTTTTATCTTTATTTCACCTGTTTCATCTTATATGAACTGCGCGCTTTCCCCTTCAACATCGTATTCAGCTTTCCTTTAATCATCTGCTTACGAAGCGGTGAGATATGGTCGATGAACATCTTACCATCCAAATGATCGAACTCATGTTGCATCACCCGAGCCAGATAACCTTCCACCTCTTCCTCATGCTCCACAAAATTCTCGTCCATATATTTCACGCGAATTTTATCACCTCTCTTCACTGTTTCGTGAATACCGGGAAGGCTTAAGCATCCCTCTTCCATATTCACTTCTTCCCCTCCTACTTCCAAAATATGAGGATTGATATACGCCTTATTAAAGTCTTTAAATTCAGGATATTCCTCCGAAAGCGGATCCAATGTAATCGTAACCACGCGAATAGGCAAACCAATCTGTGGAGCAGCCAATCCTACACCGTCCGCATGTACCATTGTTTCGAACATGTTCTCAATCAACTCTTTCAGATTCGGATAATCCGGTGTTATGTCCTCTGCAACCTTTCTCAATACAGGTTGACCATATACATAAATAGGTAAAATCATACTTTTATACTCTACTAAAAAATTAAGTTATTCTTATGTCCTATACTAAAAACGTTTACTCTCCAAATATGTTTGCAAAATAATAGTAGCACTTATTTCGTCCACCAATGCCTTGTTTTGGCGGTCTTTTTTCTTCAAACCTGCCTCCAGCATGGTACGGTGTGCAAGAACAGAAGTGAAACGTTCGTCCACATATTCGACCGGAAGGTCCGGATAACGCTTTTTCAGCGAACGAACAAAAGGCTCTATATTCTTCATATTCTCCGAAACCTCATTATTCATTTGCTTGGGCAATCCAATAATAATCCGCTCCACCGGTTCTTTAGCTATATATTCACCGATAAAGTTCAGAAGTTCATGCGTGGGCACCGTCGTCAATCCGTTTGCGATCAGCTGCATTGTATCGCTCACAGCTATTCCGGTACGCTTTCTTCCATAATCTATTGCTACTATTCTGCTCATGGGGTACAAAAATACAAAAAAGACGCTTCCCGTGAAAGGAAACGTCTCTTTTATTCTATTATTTCAAATGTATATTATTCTTCAACAATAGCTACACGGCTTAACTTAGCATCATCATAGAACATGTTGCCTACACCACCCTTGTAATCAACCTTCAATTGAGAAGCAGGAACACCAAATTCATTAACCATCAGGTCACGAACAGCTTCAGCTCTCTTCTTACTCAACTTCATGTTGTATTCAGCAGAACCAGTACCCTTATCAGCATATCCTGTTATAGTAAACACTTTATCAGTTGCTTTGATACCCTTAGCCATAGCTTCAATATTCATGTATTCTCTCTTGCTGATGTTGCTCTTTCCGATATTGAATACAACAACCAGACGTGGAACGAATCCAGCTTCTTTCTTAACGATCACTTCAGGTTTCTTGTTACGAGCTTCAACCAAGTCACGTTTCAAAGATTCGTTTTCACCCTTCAAAGCGTTCACTCTGTCTCTCATGTCGTTCAACTGGCTTTCCGGAACCATTGGTACAGTAGGAACAGCATCCCAACCACGTTTCTTAAACTTGTAAGTAACACCTATAGTCAGACCAGCCAATCCTTCAGGACCTGAATTGCCGAATGCGCCTTTCATCAAAAGTCCACGCAATTCAACGTTAAGATCCAAAGCAGAAGACAAACGGAAACGGTTGATCAAACCGGCATTGATACCCAGTTCGTCGTAACCTGCACCTTTTCCTGAATGTACAAATCCAGCTCCTGCATAAGGAATGAATGAATACAGACGATCTTCTCTATAACCACAAATCATATTGGAAAGATTCAGCATTACATCTCCATGGAAGTTCATCACATTCCACTTTTCTTTGTAGTAGCCATTAGAATACTGTCCTCCGTCTACAAGCGGACCATTAGCATTAGGAGTAGCACCTTTAGCCTGAAGCCCGTTGTAAGCTACACGTAATCCGATACCCGGAGTAAACCACTTACCTACAGCAATGTCAAGTGCCGGAGCAAGACGTTTTCCGAAGTCAGCTTTACCATCATTGTCGCCAAAATACATTTGTGCGCCAACGCCACCACTAATAAACCAGTTAGCACCAAAGCGATTTGTTTCCACTCTATAACTCTTTGCTGCATTTTCTTTTTCTTGTGCAGGCAGACATACAGAGACTGCTGCCAATAAAATAAACAATAAACCCTTTTTCATCTCAATTTATTTTAGTAAATAATATATTTCAATTGTCTTACAGGCTAGATACACAACCCAAATGTTCCACACCTGACTAAGAGACAATAAACGTCATCCTTTCTTCTAAAATTAGTGCAAATATAGATATTTAATATAACACAAACAAAAAAACACGTAATTTTTCATTCATTCATAGAATTTTATAGAGCGATAAAAGTGTAATATAACTTCAGAAGGCATCTGAAGGGGTTTGTTGTGGAAGAATTAAAACAAAAAAAATAGTCAGTGATGAAATTAGATCACTGACTATTTCTATTCTTTGTCTATATACTTTAGTTAATATACCAGTTTTACATTGTCAATCCACAGTGTATTTCCCGGAGAACCGATATAGGCTCCTCCATGACTGGACGTGAACTGAAGACACATATGAGTCGGAACATCATTTTCATCTCCCCAGGCCACTTCATGAATAGGCACGCTTTCACCCTTACTGTTCACCGTATAACTTTCAGTCGCCTGCAAACGCATCATGTGCGACTTATATTCCGGACGATTCGTGATGTCACCGTACATAATCTCATAGGTCGCATTATTTTTCCAGTCCGTCGAATGATAGTAATAAGTCACCATAGTCCCTATCCGTTTTGCATACACATTTCCATTGGCATCTTCCCAACGTTTTTGCAGAAGCAGGATAGCTGCCGGATAATCTTTTCCGGGAACATCCGTAATCTTACTGAAACCGGTAGCGCGAATACGATTCTCCCGGTCGGACATCTTCACTTTATAGTCAAACTGAAGAGCCACCGGCTTTTTGGTAAACGGAATACCGGTCTGCAACATTTTCTGTGGATTTTTAGTACCCTTAATCGGCTCATGCACTGAACCGGTAAAGACAGAGCCAGCCGCCAACACCGTAATATTAACCAGTCCCAACACTTTCACACTCTCCATGCGCGTATCCAAACGGGCGCAATATCCATCTCCTCGCTTCTCCGGAAATACCGAAGTATTAGTCTTCGTAATACCGGCAACTTTCGCCATCACATTTGAAGTAGCCCAAGGCGATCCGCCCATATTCTTATAAACCTGATCTCCCTTAATTACCGTCGTCGGCCCTATCGCATATACATTCTTTGTATTCCCACCGATAATGCTCGATTCCTTTATCTGACGGTCCACCCATTGATCCATGTCCCCAAAAGGAAGCATTTCAACTTTATGTTGCGCCATCAAAGACAAGGAAGAAATAAATGCAACGAAACCTGTCATCAACAGGCGATGAACGCTTTTCTGAATCATCAATACTTTTCCTTTCTTTTTCTTCTTATAAATTATAATCCCATTGTTTCAAAGCAAAATCCCAATTCTCTTCTACCAAACGAATCGTACGGTCGTCATATTTATACTTATTCTTCTTATATCCCTTCTTTCCGCCCACATATTTTTCTATATCAGTACGTGCTTCGGTAAATCCAGGGATAGAAAGAGACTGATAAATATTCTCCGTCATTCCCATCGCATCCGCTTCGAAATCTTCAAATTTCACTTCCATCAAGTTACCTTCCGGAATAAATTTCTTATCCGATTCATACTTATGATAAAGTTTTGCATAGATAGAAAGGACATTTTCCTCTAATTGTTCATTGCTGACATCCTGTAATTTCAACGGCTGAATCGTATTGGTAAAGAAACTGCGTGTAGATTCGAACACGGTATACGGGTTACGCATCAGGTAGATAAACTTAGCATTCGGGAACATCTTCACCAGTTCCTTCACCCTTCCGGTATGCGGAGGATTCTTGCTAAGGAATTGAGTTCCCTGGGTATTCCATAAAGAAATCTTAATCAACTTCGTGAATACCTCTTCAAACACCTTCAATTCGGCATCCGTTATATCATCAAACAAAAGATACTTATCGGCATACTCCTGCTGATATTTCGGCAGGAACCAGAAATTATAATATGTATAAGGCATCATGTTCGACAAAGCAAACTCCTCTTCCTGGGGAAGATCCACTGCCAGTTCCATATTATCCGTCGGACGCTTATCCGGCATCAGCCAACTCATATTCTTTTTGAAGAAAGGCTGTCCCCACATCATCAGATGAGGAAATACAGTCTGATAAGTAGTGTTATACCCAAAATGCTTGTCACAAGAGAACACATTATGTACAAATGTAGTTCCACTTCGCCAGTGTCCCAAAATGAACACCGGATCATGCTCCAACGTCTGATTAGCCAGCAACTTCTCGTAACGCCTGTCTTGTAATGACGCCAGTGGAGAAAGCAATCGGCACACAGCCTTCGTCAATCGGTATTTACCTTTGTAAGCTGCATCAATTTCACGACCGGCGGTGATAGCCTTGAATGTCTTCCAGTCGGCACCTACCAATGTATTAATCGGAAGTTTATTAAATTCGAGTAATCCCACTTTATTAATTCGAAATTAAAAATTAAAAATTAAAGACGACAGGATACTGTCATTTTCAGTTTTCAATTTATTATTAAACAATCTATTTTATTAGTCGCACTGCAAGACCCTGACGTTCCAGTTCCTTCACAACTTTCTCTACCGCTTCATAATGTTCCGGAGCAATTCCCAGTTTTGTCATATCCAATACCGGAATATCTTCCGTGTCACTCATATCTTTCATTTCCACGCGGTCAATAATCATACCTACTGCCGAAGTATTATTAGTGATCGGGTCAATCAGGATAAATGAGCCACAAGATTTATTCTTCTTATAAGGATCAAAGAACAATTCCTTAGCCGTAGTCAGCACCACACGGGCAATCTGATTCAACTGCAAAGGCAACGTCTCTTTAGTCAGCTGACCATTCTCCAGAGACAGATGCTCCATCGTATTCACGTCCACCTTATACTTTATCGTATCAATACGCGTACGACTCAAATTGGTAGTCTGCTTAATAAAGAACGACTTATTTACATCCATCGGTTCTTCATCCATCCAGACCATCATAGCATCAAAGTTACGATCCACCGTTGGCAGATTGTCAGGATGCACCAACATTTCGCCGCGCGACACATCGATCTCATCCTCCAATGTCAAGGTCACAGACTGCGGTGGGAAAGCATAATCCAATTCCCCGTCATAAGTCACGATACTCTTCACCTTAGATGTTTTTCCGGAAGGAAGCGCCATCACCGTATCCCCTTTGCGAACGATACCGGATGCAACTTTACCACAGAATCCTCTGAAATCCAGATTCGGACGAAGCACATACTGAACCGGGAAACGGAAATCCGTAAAATTATGGTCATTATCAATATGAACCGTTTCAAGGAAATCGAGCAAAGAAATCCCCTTGTACCACGGAGTACGTTCAGACTTATCCACCACATTATCCCCATCCAATGCAGAAAGTGGAATACAGTTGACGTCAGGAATACCTAATGGAGCAACAAACTTCTTATAGTCAGCCACAATCTCGTTAAAACGCTCTTCCGAGAAACCCACCAGGTCCATCTTGTTGACAGCCAACACCACATGCTTGATTCCTAGCAAAGACACCAGGAAAGTATGGCGACGAGTCTGGGTAATCACTCCGGTACGAGCATCCACCAAGATAATAGCCAAGTTAGCCGTAGATCCCCCGGTAATCATATTACGGGTATACTGTTCGTGTCCCGGAGTATCCGCGATGATAAACTTACGACCATTCGTTGAGAAATAGCGATAAGCCACGTCAATCGTAATACCCTGTTCACGTTCAGCCTTCAATCCATCGAGCAATAACGCATAGTCAATATGCTCGCCCGCATTCCCCACACGTTTACTATCACGCTCCAGTGCATCCAACTGATCCTCATACAGTTTCTTACTGTCAAACAACAAGCGTCCGATCAACGTTGATTTTCCATCATCTACCGAACCCGCAGTCAACAGTCTCAACAAGTCTTTCTGTTCATCCTTGTCCAGAAAAGCTTTTATATCTAATTTATTATCTGCCATAACTAGTTACAATTAAAAGTATCCCTCACGCTTCTTTTGTTCCATACTACCCTCCTGGTCAAAGTCAATCACACGGGTAGTACGTTCACTCTTCGTCGTAGTCATCATTTCCTCCACAATCTCTTCAATCGTAGCAGCTCCACTTTCCACTGCCCCTGTCAGAGGCCAGCAGCCCAACGTACGAAAACGAACCATCTTCATTTCAATCTGGTCACGGTACTTTTCAGGCAAACGGTCATCATCCGCCATAATAATATTGCCATCCAAATTAATTACCGGACGCTCCTTAGCATAATATAACGGAACGATCGGAATATTCTCCAAGCGAATATACTGCCAAATATCCAATTCAGTCCAGTTGCTAATCGGGAATACACGAATACTTTCCCCCTTATGCACGCGGGCATTATAAATATCCCACAATTCAGGACGCTGATTCTTCGGGTCCCATTGGTGAAACTTATCCCGGAAAGAGAAAATACGTTCCTTCGCACGTGACTTCTCCTCGTCACGACGGGCACCACCAAATGCAGCATCAAACTTATACTTATCCAACGCATGAAGCAAAGCCTGCGTCTTCATCAAGTCCGTATGCACCTTGCTTCCATGCGTAAAAGGTCCTACCCCTGCATGAAAAGCCTCCATATTACTTTCAACAATCAGATTCCATCCGTACTTCTTCGCATATTCATCACGAAACTGAATCATCTCCTTGAACTTCCATTTCGAATCGATATGCATCAACGGGAATGGCACTTTACCCGGATAAAACGCTTTTTCAGCCAAGCGTACCATCACCGAGGAATCCTTTCCGATACTGTAAAGCATCACCGGATTCTCAAATTCCGCCGCCACCTCGCGGATGATATGAATAGACTCGGCTTCGAGCTCCTTCAAGTGGCTTAATTTATATTCTTCCATATTTATTTCATTTTATACACTTCACTTTTGGCAAAACAAGCTCCAACAAACGGTTCACCGACTCCTCCAAAGTCAATTTGGAAGTATCCAGTGACAAAGCCGGATGTTCGGGAACCTCGAAAGGTGCGGAAATTCCTGTAAAATTCTGAATTTCCCCTTTCCGTGCCTTCGCATACAATCCTTTCACATCACGTTTCTCACATTCCTCCAGCGGAGTACTAACGAAAACCTCCAGAAAATCATCCTTACCAATAATGTTTGCAGCCATTTCGCGAATATCATTATTAGGGCTGATAAATGCAGCAATCGTAATGATACCACTATCCAGAAACAACTTCGACACTTCCGCTATGCGACGGATATTTTCCACCCGGTCCGTTTCGGAGAATCCCAGGTTATTATTAATTCCACTACGGATATTATCCCCATCCAGGATACGGCAAAGCAATCCACGCTTATGAAGTTCACGTTCCAATGCGATGGCAATCGTGCTCTTTCCGGAACCACTCAATCCGGTAAACCAGATCATCACACTGTGTTGCCCCAAAAGCTCTTCTTTGTCCTGCCGCGTCATCATGCGGTCAAATATCGGATATATATGGTTCTTTTCTTCCATTTACAATTTTATTTAAAAGTTCCAGATCAACGGGATCAGAATAACAGAGATTAAGAAAGTGATAATATTAAGCGGCAACCCGATACGTACAAAATCCGTAAACTTATAGTTACCGATACCTTGCACAATCAAATTTGTCTGATAACCAATCGGGGTCGAGAAGCTGGCAGATGCAGCCATACAGATTACCACAAAGAAAGGCGTAGGGCTCACTCCTAATTGGGCAGAGATTGACAGTGCCAAAGGAAACGCCAAAGCCGCTGCCGCATTATTAGTAATCAATTCCGTAAACAAGTTCGTGATAATAAATACCATTGCAAGCAACACATGCGGGCCGTAATCATCACTCAATCCGATAATAAACTTCGCAACGCTATCCGCCACGCCGGAGTTCACCATCGCCTTACTGATAGCAAAGGCACAGGCAATCGTAATCAGAATATCCCACGAAATATATTTAGTATATTTACGGGCAGGGAACAGATTCGTCCATGCCATAATAATAGTAGTAATAGACACAAAGAAAAACATATCCAACTTGATATCCGGAAACATCTCCTTCGTTACCGGAAGCTCCCCTACCGTTGCACCCACAATCATCAGCACCAGCAACAACAAAGCAAACCAACGCTTCTTCTTCCCGGTAGTATCCGGCTCATTCCCATTCGTCAACAAGACAAACACAGAAGATTCCCCCCATGTCGGAATAAACGTATCATCCGCCATCACCACCAATGTATCCCCTTCGTGAAGTACCACTTCCTCCAGATTCGACACAAAACGTTGTCCGTTACGTGTTTTAATCTCTTTTACCTCCGCACCGTAATGACGCTGGAAATTAAAATCCTTCAGTTTTTTATTGATACCGGGAAAACGGGCACCCAAAACAGCCTCTACCCGATGCAACTTCTCCCCTTCTTCTACTTCTTCATCCGGCACAGCCGTATCCGGACGTGCATCCGGCAAAAGACGTTTGGAGAAAAGAAATATATAAATGATTCCGGCAATAGCTATAAAAATACCCACCTTTCCGAGCTCGAACATAGAAAAGCCTTCAAATCCGGCCTCCAATATCATACCGTGCACCACCAGATTGGTAGAAGTACCGATCAAGGTACAGATACCTCCTAAAATAGTCACATAAGAAAGAGGAATCAGAAACTTCGTAGCCGGAAGATTCACCGACTTAGCCCAATGCTTGATAATCGGGGCAAAAATAACCACAACAGGCGTATTATTCAGAAAGGCAGAAATAAATGCCACCGAAGGTAATATACGCAACTGTGCCTTAAATACTGTCGTCTTTCCTTGCGGAAGCAACTTCTTAATCACTTGTCCCAATGTGCCCGACTGACGAATACCCTCACTCACCAGAAACAGCAGAGCAACGGTAATCATCCCTTTATTACTAAACCCTTCCAACATCTCCTTAGGAGTCAGAATGCCGGCACACAGAAACAAAACCACTACCGAAAAAAGTATCATGCCCGGACGCATCTTATCTGCTATCAAAGCCGCTACCATTCCTAATAGGGATAATAGTACAAATACAATTTCAAATGTCATATAAACATTATTTAGTGTTCTCTTTTTGGCTCAACGATAAACCACGGATTCAATAAATCCTCCTTATTATATCGTAGAGGTTCTTCCTTTCCAGCCTGATATACTTCCATCCCTGCAGCACGGGCTATCGCATGCCCGGCAGCCGTATCCCACTCCATCGTCGGAGCGAAACGCGGATATACATCAGCCTTACCTTCAGCAACCAGACAGATTTTAATTGAACTTCCGCTCGAAATCAACTCCACACTGCCGTGTTTCTTCTTCAAATCTGCAATATATGATTCCGTTTCAGGCGACAGGTGCGAACGGGAAGCAACCACGATCAGATGATCGTGCACCTCTTTCAAAGGTATCTGTTCCGACTTCCCAATCAGTTGTTCCAATGCCACGCCGTCATCTTCCAAACTGACAATACCGGAACATTTATAAGCCCCTACACCTTCGATCCCGAAATAAAGTTCTTTTTTAACAGGCACATAAATAACACCGAATACAGGTACAGAGTTCTGCACCAAAGCGATATTTACCGTAAATTCTCCATTGCGCTTAATAAACTCCTTCGTTCCATCCAGCGGATCTACAATCCATAAAGTATCCCATCCTCGACGGATCTCATACCCTAAATGCTTCCCTTCTTCACTAAGAACAGGAAAAGGAGTATCGTTCAGAATAGCCACAATCGCTTCATGCGCTTTTCTGTCTGCTATAGTTAGCGGAGAGTTGTCAGCTTTCCTCTCTATTTCAAAGTCCGATGCCGGATCATTATAAATAGAAAGAATCTTTCCACCTGCTTTTAGAGCCGCGTCGATAGCAGCCATTACATATTTTTGTTCCATTCAATCTCTAAATTAATGCCCTATTCACATTCAGGCAAAACATCCTCCAAATTAAGAGTTGACAAAAGTAAAAACTTTCTTTGCTATAAAAGTTTCCCCACTATGATTTATAACTTCTTTTAGTAGAAAGATAAAAATATCTAAACGAAAAAGCCACTCATTTTCAATAAAAAAGCAGTAACTTCCCAGTTACCGCCTTCTTATTCGGAAAAAAACGTTCGTTCTTTCCAATATATATTACCAAAAAGAAATCAATATACACGATACAGCAACCAAGCACCCTGGAAATCCGAACGGTTCGGGTATTTAGCCTTGAATGCATCGCGAGCTTCAGCAGCAGCAGTCTTGTCAGCAAAAGAGTTCACAATCACACGATACATTGCCTTATCAGCATTAAATGCAATCGTAGAGTGATATCCCTGTCCGTCCAACCAATCTTTCAGGCCTTCAGCATTCGCTTTCACACCAAAGCTACCTGCTACAACGCTATAATCTTTCAATCCTTCGTTACCGGAAACCACTGTAACCTTTTCCTGACGAACGCCGGATGTATCTGCCACTTTAGTAGTTGTCACAGGAGCTGCAACCACCGGAGTAACCTCTACCGGAGCTTCCACCTGCGGTTCTGCCAATTCTTGCTGTTTTGCTTTTTCGTAAGCTTTCTTATAGGCACTTTCGCTGGATTTACAAGATGCAAATGCTAGCACCAAGCATACTCCCATTCCTAATACGACTAATTTTTTCATAATCCTATACTCTGTTTTAATTAATAATTCAATATTCTCGTCTATTATATTTAGTTTCGGGCAACAAAATAATAGAAATTTTATCATCCGGCAAAGAAATCCGTCAAAAAAACGTCTATTCCGGCTTCTTCTTATACGAAATAGTGCCTGTTGCCTGATAAGTAGGCATCAAAAGTACCTCCGCAATCTGAATATGTGCAGGAGCCGACGCGGCAAAATAAACCGTTTCTGCAATGTCATCTCCCGTCAACGGACGAATCCCTTTATAAAAATTATCGGCAGCTTCCTTATCTCCCCGATAACGCACCACTGTAAAGTTTGTCTCCACCATTCCCGGTTTGACATTCGTCACTCTCAATGGAGTATCCACCAGATCAATCCGGAGTCCGTCCGAAAGAGCCTTCACGGCAGCTTTCGTTGCGCAATACACACTTCCGCCCGGATAAGCGGCATCCCCCGCAATAGATCCTATATTAATAATATGTCCGCGTCCGCGTTCCACCATACCGGGCACCACCAAACGCGTCATAGCCAACAGTCCCCTTATATTCGTATCGATCATGATATCCCATTCATCCAGGCTACCCTCGAATTCCTTATCCACACCGATCACCAGTCCGGCGTTGTTCACCAACACATCAATCGCCTTCCATTCTTCGGGTAATGATTCCAAAGAGGCGGCAGCCAATTTCCGGTCGCGCACATCAAAAGGCAATATATAAACCTGGACACCATACGCCCCTTCCAGTTCAGCTTTCAGTTCTTCCAGTTTCGATACGGTACGGGCATTCAGAATCAGATTCCATCCCTCCCTCGCAAATTTACGGGCACAACCCTCACCAATTCCGCTACTGGCGCCAGTTATAAAAACAATCTTAGCTTCCATTATGTTTTGATTTACAATATTCGAAAACAAAAGTACGCCTTAACCTTCAAAGGTTAGCTACGAAAGTCAGTTAAATAAGATTAAACCATAAAAGAAAAAAAGAATTATAAAACGTAGCAAAAAATTTCAGTTTTCACGAACAACCTTTCCATAAAAATGTTATATTTGTTGTATCATAATCATTTTAAACATTATACATTATGAAAGGATTGAATGTTTTAGCAGCTTTTCTGGGTGGTGCAGCCGTAGGTGCAGCCCTTGGTATTTTATTTGCTCCTGAAAAGGGAGAAGATACCCGTCATAAAATCGCAGAGATTCTTCGTAAAAAAGGAATCAAGCTGAATCGCAGTGAAATGGAAACTCTCGTTGACGAGATCGCTGCCGAGATGAAGGGAGAAATAGCAGAATAAGTGAGTAACCAAAGACTAAAAACAGAGCGACCATGTTTGCAGACGATAAAAGTATTGAGAATTTTCAGCAGTTGTTTTTCGAGTTCAAGAAATATCTGGAGCTTCAAAAAGAATATACCAAATTAGAATTGACGGAGAAGTTAACCATACTTTTTTCCACGTTAATTATGATATTAGTACTTATTATCCTTGGCATGGTTGCCCTGTTTTATCTGCTTTTTGCTCTTGCTTATATATTGGAGCCTTTAGTGGGCGGTCTGATGTCGAGTTTCGCCATCATAGCAGGCATCAATGTTGTTCTCATCGCCCTGGTTATTATTTTCCGCAAGCAGCTCATCATTTCTCCGATGGTGAACTTCCTCGCTAATTTATTTTTAACTGATTCAAATAAATAAATTATGAATGCGCAGACCCCGCAGAAATTTACATTAGAAGAGATTGCCGAACGTAAAAAGAAGCTTTTAAATGAGATCCATGCCCAAAAAAAAGCCATGACAGCTACTACACGCGAAATATTTGCCCCACTTGCTCCGGCAACCAACAAGGCGGATGCACTCATGCGTTCGTTCAATACCGGTATGGCTATATTCGATGGTGTGGTGATGGGAATCAAGATTATGCGGAAGATACGGACGTATTTTAGAAATTTGAGATAAAATAAGGGACTTCACTGTACCCTACTTAAAAGTCAACAAATCCTCCATTTTAGAAATAAACATTACAGTTTTATCAATAAGAGGAAGAATTTCTTCTTCTGTTGCGTCATACATATCATCATAATCACCCGATTGACGCATTTCAAACAACCGAGAAAACAAACGTCCATATTCTTTTTCCAATAATCCCTTGGTTACAAATTGAGCACCAATCAGATGGATAACTCCACTATGAGAACGTGCTGTTATTCCTTTATCCAACAACAGAGCAGAAGCCATATGAAAAGCAGCATAGTAAAGTCTATTTCCAGCTAAACTCCAAAAGCCCAATTTGATGACTTCCTTCGCTTCATTCAAACTTTCGTGAGACTTTTGTCTACGATAATTTACAATTGCTATTTTTTCCTCAGCACTTAACATAAGTCAATCCCCTCCCGTTCCACATTTTTATAAAATGGTGAAAAACTTCTTTCCATCCAGTCTTTAAAAGTATAAAGAATGGGGTGAATTTGTACATCAATATTCCATCCAAGTTCAAAAAAAGGATAAGAAATATAATCATGATCATCTAATTCTACTTTATCTTTATTCAGTAAAATAAGAATATCCCAATCCGAATCCTCCCTAGCATCTCCACGAGCCTGTGATCCGAATAAAATAACTTTAGCGCCAGATGGTATTGTCTTAGCTATTGTTTCTTTGATCAATCGTAATATCTCTTCTTTTTGCATATTGAATACAATAAATAGTATCTTTACTACAAAGATAGCAAGTAAATCCGAAAATATATAATCAAATCTGATTATTTTTAATCAATAAGCATGCTATTAAAAAACAATATATCAACGATCTTCACAGACAGTTGATATATTTAGAATACATATCAGCATTTTGCTAATATGAGGGGGACAGATCAGGAATATACCGCTGTATTTTTCCCAACCTGCAAAATGTAGGGGATTCATGTGTGTAGCATGAAATTAGGGACCTACATGTATCGTTATATTATAAGCTAATAATCTTCAGGAGCTATTTTTAGAAAATAGCTAGTTGCTCTGCACAAATCAACAACCAATCTCATTTAATTACCATTATCCTTTCAATAATGCCAACACAAACTGTGGTACTTTCCATGCCATCTTCTCTAATTTAGTCAGAGTAGGCCATAGACCGTGAGAGGAGTACACTCTAATGTCTTCTCCCCACATTTTCTTACGCTTAGCACTATCGGTAGAAAGCCCTCCCATGCGCATACGTACAACATACTCTTTCAAATAAGTAACAGAAAGTCCGCCCGTCATCAGATAACGCACCAACAGTTCACTATCCGCAGCAATCTTATAACTTTCGTTATAAAGACCTAGTCTCATCATTACCTCGCGGCGAATATAACAAGTAGGATGTAATGGAAGCCAGCCATGACGTACCTTCCATAAACGATAATCACCGCCAATCCAGTTACGTACTACCTTGTCTGTATTATCAGGATTCACAAAAAGTCCATCACCATACAGAAAATCTGCTCGAGTAGTCTTCATGTGTTCCACAATGCGGCTTATGACCCCATTATCATAGAAGAAATCATCCGAATGCAGTAATCCAATTACATCACCTGTAGCCACACGAATTCCCTTATTGATGGCTTCATACATTCCATAATCGGGCTCCGAGATAATAGTTGAGATACGATCTTCATATTCCCTAATAATCTCTAACGAACCATCCGTACTCGCCCCATCTACAACAATAAACTCTATGTCATTATAGTCCTGTGCCAATACGCTCTCTATGGCATCACGAATCGTCGCCGCACGATTAAAGCACGACGTTATTATAGATACTTTCATAAAATTTTATTATACATCAAAGACCTTACACATATTAAAAGATCATAGGAATTTCTCTTTCAAATATGTCTTTATCATTTCTTCATTCCACCCACATTGCTTCTTCAATTCATACACCTTTGCATCTACCAGCATTCTGTACCAAAAACCTTGTAAGATGTGCCAAATGAAACCTTCTTTTCCATCAAGAAACCCGCCTTTCAAAATATAACGGATAGTAAAGTTGACAAAAGGTCGTATGAAAAGAGGTGACTTAATGTATTTTATTTTTAGCCAACGTTTGCGTTGCTCCTCCATCCCAAAAAGTTTAGGAACTACTTCCTGTGCTTTAGCATCCATAGCATACTCCATCATCAGCATATCAGCCATTTCACGAGTTGCATACCCGTTATGCTTTTCCGTCCACCAAGTCAAATTATTAAGATTGGCATCCACCTGATTACCTTCATTCACAGTAATCGCTTTACCATCAAAGAGGCGGATATGCTCATCCATCCATCGATTTTCACAGTCACCATGTCCCTTACGAAACACCTTTAAGTGATATGATGGATACCATCCTCCATGTAATAACGGACGCCCCATGAAGTCTATACGTTTGCGCACATAAACACCATTTACATCCACATCACACTGCGCCAATGTTCTCTTCATGGAATCACCTAAGTTACCTTCTAAGAACTCGTCAGCATCAATGCGCCAAATCCATTCCGACTGAATATCACATTCATACACCCCATAATTAAACTGCGTGGCATAGTTTTTCCATGGATTCTTATAAACCCGTGCACCCATACTTTCAGCTAGTTCACACGTATTATCCGTACTCAAAGAATCCACTACAATCACTTCATCACACACATCTTGTAATGACTCTATGCAACGCACAATATGTTTTGCCTCATTCTTAGTAAGAATGATGGCAGCAATAGAATTATTCATAAAACTGGATGATTACACTTGGCATACTTTCTCCCATGTTATTCGATCTTCCTTAAAAAGCAAGGAAAACAAATTGGAAGAGCATTTTAGAAAATATGCTATTAGAAATATTACAATATAAGTAAGGAGTATATTCCAAGGAAAAATGTCATTAAACCTATCAGTAAATAGTGCGTATTGCACCATATATACTTCAAGCGTCAAAGTTGAAATAAAATAGACAGGTCTACCCATCCATGATTTATCAAATATACGAGCTACTTTCGCCGCATCACAGAACACAAACAACCAGTAGATAGTAGATAATAGTGGCATTAATGATATCAGTTGAAACCTGCATAACGTAGAATCCAATTTGTAACTTCCCATACATACATAATATAGCCCTACCGAAATTATGGTATATACTCCTGCACGCAGAGGAGTACGTTCTTTCCTTTTACTAATAGCTGTCATAGCCCCTAGCAACATAAAAAGGAAATAATAAACCCTCATAAAAGAAACATCCGCATACATAACAGATTTTGTATAGTCCAACAGCCAAATACTACTCAAGGCTATGACAACAAAGAAAATCGTAAAAACCCACTTTAGATGATTCATAAAAAAAGTCCGTATTATATAAAAGATAACATAATAAACCATGATGCAAGGAACAAACCAATAACGAGGAGGAATAATTAATTCCTCAACATACCAGTTCCAATCAAAAAAGAGACTAGAGAGCAAAGCCCACATAATTATAGTAGGATAAATACGATTTATTCTACGTTTGTACCAATTAGGAAAATTATCAGTTCTTCCTAAAAACAATGTAAAACCGGAACAAAAAAAGAACAAGCCATCACCTATGGCCCCCCCCGTCACTAACCCACCATATTGAGGAAACAACAGCCCCATGTGGGAATAGGTAATCAATAAGGCGGCTAAGAATTTCAAGAGAATAACGCCCCTGTTTTTACCCCCCCCTATTTGGTTATAATAATTTACAATTAAAGTCACTTGATTTTTCTCTTTTTAATAAATTTGGCAGGATTTCCTCCCACCATAGTCCATGGTTCTACATCTTTAATCACTACTGCGCGGGCCGCGCATACAGCCCCTTCCCCTACCGTTGCTCCTTGACCAACGAAAACTTCGGCACACACCCAAGCTCTATCCCCAATCACTATCGGAGCATCTGTTTGATGATGATGCGGGTCGGTAATATCGTGCCCTGCCGTGCAAAGGAAAGCCCGTTGACTAACTGTAGCATTACGTCCAATACGTACCAATACTGTATTGTAGCAATCTACCCCCTCTGCCAAGCAAGCATAATCATCCATTATTAACAGCCACGGCTGAAACACGTGGGCGGTGGCATACACCATCGCTGTAGATGCGATCTTTGCGCCAAATGCACGAAGCAACATACGTTTCCATCCCATTGCCATAGAGCGAGGAAACGGACGGGCAAGACAAGTCCAAACCATACTCCATACCAATCTGCGAAATTTATTCCTCTTAGAATATGGAGTTTTAAATTCCATCAAATCCTTTTTCATAAAATTGATTTATACATTTCCACAAATTCCTCTGCCACCTTACGTACCGAATACTTCTCCTCTACCAGTTTACGACCATTACATCCCATCATCTCCAACTCATTTTCAGTAAGCGATAAAAAGTTACGAAGTGCTTGTACGGTTGCCTCTGTACCTACTTTCGTCCACCAGCCACACCGCCGACTTTCTAACTCACTCCATGGTGTGCCCGTTGTTGTTATCACAGGTGTACCACTAGCCAATGCCTCTGCCACCACAATACCAAAATTCTCGCTGTGTGTAGGTAATATAAAAAGATCCGCTTGACGGAATAGTTCCCATTTACGCTTGCCATATACACCACCTTCAAAGATGACTAGTTTCGATATACCAAGACGTTCTGTTAATTGCTTTAACTCATCAATGTAGCTAGCATCTCCTTCACCAGCAATACGTATCACGTACCCCTCTATCTGTTCCCTCAATTGAGCAACTGCCTCAAGAAGAAAGTTAATCCCCTTCTTCACATGTACACGACTCAAGAAAAGAATCTCCTTATTCCGCTTCCATGATGACTTCATCTCTATATCCTCCACATCAATACCGTTAGCAATGATCTTAATCCTATCGTTATAGCCCAACTTCAGTAAATTCTCCTTCTCGCTCTCTGCAGTAGCGTGCAATACATCCGCCCTCATCACTGCCGCCTTTTGATAAAACCACAATGCCGGTAACTTACGAGTCCAATAATGTCGCTTCATAATCCACGGTTCCAACATTCCATGCGGAGTAAGTACCACTTTATATCCTAGATCCTGCACCCACTTTTGTATGAAAGCACAAGCCGGTATCCAACAGCAATTCACATGCACTACATCAGGTTGTATCTCGTGCAGCAAAAATGTCCATTGACGATTCATTTCTAAAGGATGGCACATGGATGCCACATTGTGCACCTCACAGTTTTCCATTTTCATAGGATTGTTACTGGTATGACTCACCACATGAAGTTCCACAAGTTTTCCTAATTCCTTAGCAAGTAATTGCATATAAGCAGCTGTCCCCCCCGATGCCCGATCTAAGCTGGGAATATAATGAATTATTTTCATGAAAATATAATATTAACTAACAAAACATATTACCTCCCACCGACACAGATTCCATAGACTTTAGGAATCATTCGCTTAAGGCATACACCTACCCCGACCCATATAATTGTAAATATCCAAGGTGATAGTAGATAAGAAATAGCAAAGCTCAAACAATTATGTCCAAACGGAACAACCAACAGTTTTCTAACAATATTCAAGGTAGGTTCATGATATAGATAAATAAAAAACGTATAGTTACAAGCCAATAATAGCCACTTGTGCTCTTTCAATATGAACGAAGAAGAGACAACAAGGTCATAGCACTTCCACAGAGCAACTAATCCACAGGCAGTAGTTAAAATTGTAAAAACACTATTTGATATTACAAAGCTAACTTGACAAGTACAAAGAATGACAAATAAGAATACAATTACCCAAATATCCATTTTAAAATTCAAAGATTTGCCTTCTTTTGATAAACATAAATCACCTAACATAAACCAGCAAATGCTACGCAAAGGAATAAATGATAAAGATAACGCACTAACAAAAAGCAAAATCATCACTCCTGCTAACTTATTAAGAAATAAAGCTTTACGAAGATAGAAAAGCAAAGGACTTATAATTATTATAATAATCAAATCCTGCATAAACCAGAGATGAAATCCCCATGGGCTAGGTGAATATGGGGCCTCAATATATACAGCTTCTACTATATTCGCCCAATTCTTCCAAGTGAATTGTTCTGTAAAACCTCCACCATTCATAAAAATAGCAGCAACAGGTATATTTTCTATAACGATATAAAACAATGGCAAGAACCATGCAGCAATAAGAAAAGGCATTAAGATTGTCCATACTCGTTTATTCATTTTTTTCCATACATCATCTACCCCTTTTACACCAAGAAAAAACAGATAACCCGAGATAGCAAAGAACATAGGAACTGCACACTGCCCCAAACATTGCGATATAGTTACCTGCAGATAATGATTGAACAGCATACCTTGTATTTCATGAGGATAATTATGAAAAGAAGAATGAATATAGAGCACCAAGATAATCGAGAGAAAAGAGATTATCTTAATTTTATCACTTTGATATTGTGTCATTATTTGCTTTCAAAAACAGGTAAGACCGACTCACGTGGAAACATATCCAACAATCCACCGTTTGTAATATTGATAACCTTTATCCCACGCTTTTTACAATAATTAGACAATCGATTCAAATCATGGAGATGGCGAGAATGCATCATCAAATCAATCACAAATTGAGTAGTTGTTTTATTTTCCAACTCTTTATCGTTACCATAGAAATGACTATCCGCAGTTTTCACCATCTCATGGCCAATACCCGTAGCATCAAAACCTGTGAAATAAATATGAGAATATTTCTGCTGGATAGCAAATGAAAAACACTCACCAGAAACGCCCAAATTGTAAAATGGCAGCCTCCAAGTTATCCAAATAATATGCGCTCTATAAGGTTCAAACATTTCCTTTTGGCTCCACAATAAAGGCATTAATATTTTTGTATTTGGACTCTTTTTCAATATTTCACCTAACCATGAAACCGGCCATACTCCATTGAGCATTTTCGGATCAACAAAAACATGGTAGGTCGGCTGTAATTCTTCATATAGTGGATGCATAAAACCACGATTTACAAACATAGTACATTTACCTTTCAACATACTCAAATCTTGAGTATTCAAAGAAGGAGCATTCAATATCACATAGATATCTTTGCCCTCACCTTCCAAAGGCAATGCCTGCATTTGTTTTCTTACCTTACTTAAAGCAGGACTCACTTTGCTTTTCAAATTGCGCAACCCTTCAGCAAAGGAAATTATCCAATCATCCTTTATAATCATTAAAGACCAAAAATCCATTCTAATTATCTTTTTACACGTCCAGAACCATCCCCATCCATCAAGTTCTCAACTTCTTGTTTAGTAACTATATTATAATCTCCTTTAATGGTATGCTTTAAACATGAAGCAGCCACAGCAAAATCAAGTGCTTTCTGCTTATTGTCAGTATAAGTTAGCAAACCATAAATCAAAGCACCCATAAAGGAATCACCACCCCCTACTCTATCCACAACATCTGTAATATCGTAAATTTTAGAATGATAGAATGTACCTGCATCACAAAGAATTCCACGCCAAGTATTATGATTTGCATTTATTGCACCGCGAAGTGTTACAGCCATTATTTTACAACGAGTGAACCTGTTCATCATTTGATGACACACTGATTCAAAAGCAGATTGATTCACCTTGCCATTGGTTTTGCCTGCATCAAAATTTTCAGGTTTAATACCAAAAACCTTCTCACAATCCTCTTCGTTGCCAATAATAACATCACATCCTTCAACTAACCGTGTCATAATTTGAGCTGCAGTTTTACCATAATGCCAAAGGTTAGCCCGGTAATTAATATCACAAGATACTGTAATATTCATTTCATTAGCAGCCTGTATAGCTTCCAAACATACTTTAGCCGCATTTTCAGACAAAGCAGGAGTAATACCTGTCCAATGGAACCAACATGCATCTCTAAAAATTTCTTTCCAATCAATAACTCCTAGTTCAATAGTAGCCAAAGAAGAATTTGCTCTATCGTAAAATATGCGTGAAGGACGAGCATTTGATCCAGTTTCTAGATACAGAATTCCGATACGTTCACCACCACGAATCACATGATCTATACCCACACGATGAGAGAGGAGTTCCATAATACATTTATCGGCAATAGGATTATCGGGTAATCTGGTAATATAATCCACTGCTATGCCATAATTCGACAATGAGACCGCCACATTCGCTTCAGCACCCGCATAAGTCATATCCAACTGATGACATTGTGTTAACCTAAGATAATCAGGAGCTCCTAAACGAAGCATAATTTCACCAAAAGTCACTACCTTCTTCATCGATACAGATTTTTATACATTACTTCAGCGATAGTAAAATCATCCTCCCAATCAATATCAAAGGAGTGAATCTCATCCATCACATGTAGCATAGGATTCACACCAATACGATTTTTCTGCTCTATATACACCTCTCGTTTTGCCAGAAACATGGTATGATTAATTTCATATAAAGGTTCCAAATCTTGCGTTCTAGGCCAAGGAATGTTCGTAGTATTATTAATGAGTTTACCCTCACGATTCAATAGAAAATTCTTCAATTCAGTTACCCCAACCAATGAATCATAACCTTCATGAAGTTTGGATAAATAAAGTTCAATACCTTTATCATATTCGTTTGCACCAGCCAAAGGAGTAGTGACATGCCCCCAAAGAATGTGATCAGCATCAGTAATAGTAGGCACATAGCATATTAAATCTTGTAAATTGGTTGAACTAAGGCAGAGATTGTCAGGACGGGCAACTATGCGAAGGCGACTATCTAAAGTAAATTTCTGCGCCACTTCCATACAAACTTCATCATTGGTAGAAAGAATAATTTCATCCACATGTTTAGTACTAAGCAATTGCCTAATTTTATTTTCGACCAAACCACCCTCAATGCCTGCAAACGAACGGGTATTTTTATTTTTCACACGTTCACTACCCTTTCGAGCAGGGAGGAAAAAAGCTATTTTATCCATATTGTTATGGTTTTATTAATTCGATTAAAAATGTAACTGATAGATAATATTAGTAGTGAAAATAAATTTACAACAAGCCTACAAATATTGATAAATAGATTCTACATTTAATTCTTTGTATAAAGAGGGTGTTAAAGAGGTCAGGATTTTACCCGTTACATTTGTAAAACTCAAAAAAAGAGTACGGTTTTCATTTGTTAGATCCATTTCCTTTTCAGAGAGTACTTGTCCTTGATAACCATCATAACCTATGAGATAAATTTTATCAGCCTGGAGTTCAATGGCGGTCTGAAGAGCAACTGCAGTACACGAATCCATGTATGTATTTGTAAAAGATATCTGCGAAAGTTCTTGTGTACACTTTTCCGCATATACTGGTACTTCAGTACCCATTGTCCGAGGATAAGGAGACAGAAGGCACTCACCCTTAAAATCAGTTCCACTTATATTTTGCGACAGTCGTTTGGCTTCATTTCCCACCAAACAATAATATTTCTTATTAACAACTTCATTATATAAAGCTGCATGCCGAGCCGTAACAAAAAGTAACGGCATATCAGGATTATTATGAATATATTCCTTTATAGCTTCCTGATGTTCCAGTACACTATTCCCCCCTCCAATAATCAATACTTTCTCTACTTTATCAGCTCTTAACACTGAATAATGCGCATTATCCTTGACCTTATTTCGTTTATTGTCCAAAGCTCTAACAATACTATTAAAACTATAAGTACGATTGGCTACCCAATCCATCACTTCTTTTTGAGAAATAGAATTGGCACCAGACAACATATAAGGCAAGTTTGTACCCCATTGATATTTATCATGAAGTGATTGGAAAGCTGTAATCACATCACCTAACACATTAAAATCAACTTCCAACCCTCCTTTGTTCAAGTAAGTAAGTAACAATTCCATGTTCAAGTTCCCTGCACCACGTCCCATCCCCAAAATTGTGGCATCCACATAATCTATCCCGCATTCAATAGCTGTCAGGGTATTTACCAATCCCAGCTGCAAGTTGTTATGCCCATGAAAACCTACTGGACAAGTTGTATTCTGCTTAACTGTTTGAAAGATTGCTTTCAATTCTTCAGGTGATACGCCACCAAATGAATCAACCATACAAAACAAATCAGCAACCTTATTTATCTTATTCAACTTTGATAAAAAGCCTTCATAATCATCCCACTTAGACATATACATGGTATTGAATCCCACTTCAAAGCCTAAAGTCTTAATAGATTGAGCTAAAATAACTGCTCTATCAAAGTTATTAGGGTCAACAGCTATTCTAATCATATCTACCAATCCCTGAATAGGAACCAACAAGGTATCCAGATCTTCAGGACGCGTATTTTTTTCATTTAACATTACAGCAATCTTCTTAATACAAGTAGTTTTGATATGACGAAGAACTGAAACTGGTGAATAACCAAACTTTCCCATATACTCCTTAGTGGGGATACTACGGTAACCTAACTCAATATAATCAATAGGTAGAACATTCATAGCTTGAATATAAACGTCAACTATCTTTGAATCAAAATCCCAATTGGTGTAATAACCACCATCACGGAGAGTACAATCTAATATCTTCATAGTTTTTTATATATATTTATATACTGTTGGGCACAACTTGCCACTTTATAATTTTCAACATTCTTCAATCCTTTCGCTACTATGTCGTTACGTAATGAATCATTGCTAATTAACGACAAAATTGCACTTCTAAGTTCTTCTGCATCTTTAGGATTATTTACAAGGATGGCTGCACCTCCCGCAACTGAACGCATTGGTTCCTTATTTGTTGAGATAACAGCACGCCCTACTGCCTGTGCTTCAATAGTTATAGCCCCCAATCCTTCGTATATAGAAGGAAAACATACAATATCACAATTTTGATATTCAGCAACCAACTGTTCATTTGAAAGATTCCAATCATTACTATAATCTATGCCAAGTTCTTGAGCAAGTTGAACCTGTGTTTCTGTCATCTTCCGTATTATACGTAAATGGCAATTCAAACCTTTGACAGCACGCATAGTTGTCTCAAGATTCTTATTAGATCCCGTACCTATCTGAAGAATAACAGGTTTATCTTTATTGATGGTTATTTTAGGAGTATAGATATATTCATCTACACTATGATGGTTGGCTCTCACCACTTTATTAGCTACAGAAGGTACCAAACGAATGATTTCATCTCGTGTAAAGTCACTAATAGCAACAATCTTGTCAGCCAAACAAAAAGGAAAATAGAGTTGGAACAGATATAAATAAGCTTTCTTTATTTTTGACATAGGCTTATTGGTATAGAATCCTAAATCATGCACCGTAAGTACAGATTTTACCCCTATCAAAGCAAACATGCAAAAATGAATCTCCCCAGTAATATGATTTATACCAGTTTTCGTCCTATTTCGATAGACATATAAGATGTTCCTCCACATCTTATATAGACTATAAGAAGCATAAGGCACATAATAGCTTTTAACCTGCTGTGATTTACTTATCTCATCTATTAATACAGCAAAAGCCTTACCAATACTTATCGCACTATCCTTGGAACGCGTAAAAAAAACAATTTTCATATCAATCTGTTGTTTCTTTAATAAATACCACTTGTTGACGGTCTACTTTTATAAAATCTATTCCACAATTATGAGCAAAGGCCATATCGCAATCCCCATCTCCAATCATCAGTGTAGTAGCAACATTTATATCCGGGTAATCTAAACATATTTGTTGCCACATTCCAACATTTGGCTTACGTGTTAAATCTTCATCACTCACTCCATCTGAATAATACACTTTGTCGATTCGCCCACCAACAGCCTCAATTTCAGATATCATTTGACTGTGAATATCACTTAATTGTTGTTCTGTCATGTACCCTTTGCCCACCCCTCTCTGATTAGTAACTACAAAAATATATTTGGCTGTTAATGCAAATCGGGCTAATGTATTTAAGACTTCAGGAAGGAATTCAAATTCCTCCCAACACTTTACATAATCACCTTGACGTTGACGGTTAAGAGTACCATCACGATCAAGCAAAATAGTACTATAGCCTGTGATATCAATATCTTTTAATAACATGATTTTAAAACAATAATTTGAAATCAATATTGGCTTGAATATAGTCAGACGGGATACCAATATCCTTAAAATAGCCATCAGAAGTAATCCCATGGAGTGTACCAACCTCACACTGTTTCTCCATAACCTCAGTCTCAAAAGAGAACTTTTCCGGATATTCATTCATAGATAACTTAACACGGTCAATAACGTATACTCCACCATTGATTAGCCCTGCAGAACAATAAGTTTTCTCATGAAAAGCAATAATATGCCCATCAGTTGCCAATTCCACAGCTCCATAACGTTCAAAATTTCGCATAGATTTCAGCGCCACAGTTAAATAGCTATCCATGCGTATATGCTCGTTCATCAATCGAACCAAGTCAACATCAAAAAATGTGTCGCCATTAAGAATTACAACATTATCATTCAAACAATGTTTCAGTGCTTCTCTAATTCCTCCACCAGTACCCAAAGGAGTTTCTTCTACAGCATATTCAAATAAAAAAGGGAAATCATCTCTCACATCATCAACCCATTTATATATCACTTCTCGTAAGTAGCCCACTGAAAGCACCACACGACTTACATCATAACGAGTTAAATATCGAAGTAAATACCATAAAAATGGTTTATTGTCTATTGGAGCCATACATTTGGGAATTTCATTGCCTATAGCTGAACGTAAACGTGTCCCCAATCCCCCTGCTAAAATAATTACTTCCATTACATTGTAATTTATGAATTAAAAAAATAGTCTTCAAGCATTAGACAGAGGCAGTGATAAATTGGCAAATGGAGTTCTTGAATTTGATAGGTTTCTGTACTAGGCACACGAATACAGACATCAGACATGGCAGACAGCTTACTATCATTCTCACCTGTAAGGCCTATTACAACCATTCCTTTTGCTTTTGCTGCAACAACTGCATACAACACATTCCTGCTATTACCTGATGTAGAAATAGCAAATAGAACATCATTCTTACAACCATATCCATACACTTGTTGAGCAAAACAAATTATTGGTTCACAATCATTCATATAGGCAGTAGTTAGAGCAGGATGACCGTCAAGTGCTATTGCAGGAAGAGCACCTTGAAGATTGTCTGCTAGAGTCCTCCCCATTAAGCTATCAATTTCCACTAATTTTTCTACCTCAATTGAAGCAAGATGACGAGCTTTCTTAAATCCTTTCATCAACTCCCCCACAATATGTTCAGCATCAGCAGCACTTCCTCCATTACCACAAACCAATAATTTACCACCATTTTTATAGCAATCTCTAATAAATTCGAAAGCTATTATAATATTACCCTTGCAACATTCCAAATGAGGATATCTCATTATTAACAAATCAAGATTGCTCATATTTAAACTTTATTGGTTGAATAAATTTTCCATCCATGCGCACCACCTTCAGTAAAATGAAAAGGCATCACAAACCCATTAAGCTTCTTCAATGCATTTATTAGCTCTTTTTTACGAGTTGGTTCCACCATCAACATCACAAATCCTCCTCCACCTGCACCACTGACTTTTCCAGCCACTGCTCCAGCAGAAATAGCAAGATCAAACACCTCTTGAATCATAGAGTTAGTAATGTTATCTGCCATCTTTTTCTTATTTTCCCAACCTTCGCCCAGAATCCGAGAAAACTCTTTCATATCCCCCTTCAATAATGCCTGCTTCATATCAATAGCACTCTGTTTAATCTTATGCATAGCCTCAATCGCCTTCTCATTACCTGAAGAAGTATTTTTCTTCTGTTGGTCAATGATAGCGGCACTACTTCGTGAAGCACCTATAAAATAAAGAACCATAGAAGCCTCTAATTCATCTATTATCCATCGTTTTATCTTCAATGGATTAACAATCACAAGATCATTCTTCAAAAATTCCATAAAATTAAATCCTCCGAAAGCGGCAGCATACTGATCTTGCTTACCTCCAGAAAGATCCAAATCTTTGCGTTCTATCTCGTAAGCTAAACGTGAAGCTTCATAGTCACCCAGCGGTAAAGTAAGCCATTCAATGAACGCTTTAAGGATACATACTACCATGGCAGAAGAGGTACCAAGACCTGAACCAACAGGAGCATCGTTATAAGTAGTAATCTTAAAGCTACGAGGTACAATATCAAAATCTCTTATAACTCTGTTATACACACCTTTAATCAAACTTGCATTACCATCTATTTCCAAATATCTTTCTAAAGGATATGACTCATGACACTGCGCATCATCACTATCAATAGTTATCAACCCATCATTCGTTTCTTCAATGGTACAATAAGTATATAAATTAATCGTAGCATTAAGAATCAGTCCACCATACATATCACTATAGGGTGATACATCACTACCTCCTCCTGCTAAACCTAAGCGAAGGGGTGCTTTACTTCTTACTATCATATTATGATTTTATTAGATTGTGTTAAATGGTAAATAATATTAGTAGAAATCAACGACTTATCCGTTTTATAATAAAAAAACAAATAATAAATAGAATAACATCTTGCCAATACCCCCTCAATAAATATCCCAAACTATCACAACCACCACTAGCATTTCGGAACATGGCCAAAAAAGAAAATATTGTTATTAAACCCAATATTGAATATTGAACCCTATTATTTCTGATAATTAAAAAGGTATCTAGAAAAAGAAACCTTAAATACATCAAAAGGCATTCAAGAGGAAAATAAAAGAAGCCAAAAGTTGCAAGACCATCAGCCAAATGACTAGTCACCAGAAGAGAAGCAAATATTGGAACATTCAACGACAATGATTTTAACAAATCGCCACGAGAGAAGATCTCATTTTTATTGTAATTAATCCCCAACTCCTTTAATATAGGCATAGGCAATAATCCCAACACCCTATTCCAATAATCATTATACATTACCTCATTATTAAAACCTACACGTTCTGCATGATATAAAGTATTGTCAGTTACCTTAAGATTACAATAACGATTTAAAGCAAAATTACTAACATATATTTCAGTCCATTCTTCTTCTTTCAAACCTTCAACTCCCTTCTGTTCCTTAAGTCGTCTCAAAAGTTCCATTTTATCTCTATCAAGGTAAGTGTTTAACGTGCTTTTTAATAATTCTGATGCAGATACTTCACTACGAATATTTCGATTAGCAATCATTGCAAGTGAAACATCACTAACAAATGGAACAAAAAAGATGATTGCCAAGGCTGCATAAATAATATATTTCTTATTTATTAACTGCCGAGTACTAGTTTTATGTTGGACATAAGACAGTACAAAAAGAAGAGCAAAAGTTCCAAATGGCTCAAGAATAGCATAGCGACTATTCGTCGAAAAAGCCAATAATATAATAAATATGAAATAAAAAGTAGCCAACCTGTTTCTCACAACAATATCATTTTGTTTTTGAGAATTACTATATAAAGAAGGAAAAAATAATATTAAAGGAGCATATTGAAAAAATAAAAAACCTGCTAATGTTTTACCAATCACATCACCAATCTGTACATGAGTACCCATCAAATAGAAACGAATAGCTAACCCCATCAAGCCTAAAATCCAAATAGTCTTATTCGACACACGATCATATAGTCCATATCGATATAAAAGACTTTTCAACTTCCGCAAAGCATTGTGAGATCGTGTAGCGCAATAAAATGCTAAAGCAGAAAAAAGGTACAATACTGTCTCCCCCAAATAAGTATCAAATGGAACTCTGAAATTATATCCAATAGAATTGAACTCAACCAAAGTTGCCAAAAGGGGAAGTATCCTATATAAACTCATAGATAAAAAAACCAGCCAAACAAAAATGTGTTCTTTAATAATAGTTTCATTGAGTCCTATTTTTCTAAATAGACTCCAACAAATCCATGTCATACCACATCCTGCTAGATTCTCCAAAGAAGGCCAAAAAAACATTTCCAAAATAATGGCAACAATAATAATCCTGTTCCCCCACTTCTTGATGAAAAGTACCGAACTTTTACGAGCCATAAATTGCCTTTAAAATATTACGAATCATTCCTCTATTAGAATAATCAGAAGCTATACAACGTTTTAAGCCAAGTTCAGCTATAACTGCTCTTTCTTGTTCGTGAGCCAAATAATAACTACATTTATCCAATAATTCTTCGTTGTTGCTGAAAAATGCAGCTTCTTTTCCTTCTTCAAACATGGCCAAGTGTTCTGCTGTTCGTTCTGCCATCATAAAACCACCACAAGCTGGTATTTCAACAGAACGCGTGGTCTGTTGATCAAAATTAATTTTCCGCAGAAAGCAAAGATTAATACGAGTCGCCTGTAATGACTTGCAATAATCCTCACCTCTTAATCCAGCCCCTTCTACAATCAAATTTGAGTTATAATTTTTATAATCATTCCATTTACCACCACCAAACACTCTGACCTTTATTCCATGATTCACCAAATAAAGAATAGAGGTACAACGCTCTTGTTCCCAAGCTCCTATAAATCCGACATCAGCACCATAGTTTTTATAATCTTCTTCTGTTAATGCACGGGGGTGGTGAAAGGTTGTTTCATAACTATTATTCACAAAATAAATATTTTTAGCACCCAACTGCCGCATATCATCTAAAATATACGATTTATTAGTAATAATATAATCATATAAAGGTACACTTTCTAAATATTGCTGTGTCTGGTTATGACGCAGCGCCATGTTATCAGGGGAATAACTAACAAGCTTTGCATTAGGTTGCTTCTGCTTAATATAGTGTAATGTTTCAGGATAGATCGTAATCCCTTTGTCGACCCAAACTAGATCATAAAGATTCTTATCCACTAAAAAACGGATATTATCATTCTCATGATTACTTTCCGGTACCCTTATAGGAATACCATATAAAAATAGGTGATAGGATATCTTATACCATAATGAACTTTTGACACCAGATGTATTTACTACATCAATTAGGCCAGCATATTTTGTCAATGCCCAATGCCGATGCAAACAAGTATTACTCAACCCGTCCATCGGGCCTATTGAGAGTATTCTCATGTTTCAATATTTTTTTTAAAAAATCTGTATATCTTTTACCATAAGAAGACCATGTTAACTGTTCCTTGGCTGTTCCTGCATATATAGTGAGACCGAGCTTGTCATATTGTTCCATAGCTTCATGTAGAGCATGGACAACAGCCTCTGCAGTAAATTCTTCTACAATAATGATATTATCTGGCTGCTCAACAAATCTTTTTAAATCCTCTGCACCAGAATCCTTACTGCCAACAACAGGAAGATTACAAGCGACAGCTTGTGCTTGCACCATAGCCAATCCCTCCTCCCTTGAAGGCAAAACAAATACTTTTGCTTGATGATAATAATTGATCAACTCTTTTTGATCAACTATACCATGATGTGTAAAGTTCGGCATCTTAGGAAACTCCATATCAACAAGTCCACCTACATGAAGGAAGGAGTAACCAGTTCTATTTATTGCTTCAATAATTAAATCACACCCTTTTCTATAACTCCATCCTCCTACCATTATTACGTCGTAGTTTCTTTGTCGAGTCATATCTGGATAGAAATCTGAAAGTTCAACTCCATAAGGATTAACGAACAATTTTTCTTTGGGATAGTTATGTATCATGAAACTCTCATAAACATGTTTAGAGGCAATAGCAATATAATCAGCAATCACATAGCTTTCTAACTCACGTTTAACATTCACATCTGGAATAGGTTTCACCCCTTTATTTGAAGGTATAGATTCCATTACTCTTTTTTGCTCTAGAATATGTTTAGAGCCTCGTTCATAAATGACTAATGCCCCTTTTTCTTTCGCTCTTCTAGGTGCATATACAAAATCACCGCTCATAGCAATTACAACATCTGATTTGCGCATGATCCAAGCGGTTATGTAATCTTGGACATTGATACGTAATCGTTTGATCTGTTGACTTCCATTGAAAATTTTACATAAAGCTAAAAAAGGCAACATCAATACAAAAATAGATGCAGAACAATGTTCAGGCAGTCCATAACGTATAGCACGCTTAGTAGGCACAAAAGAATAGAATTTTACATCAAACCCATTTTTGTCTAACTCCCGAGCTAAATCAAGCACATGGAATCTCCCTGGCGATAATATATTAATCTTAGTTTTCATCGCTTACCTTTTGATATACCAAACCCTAAATATTTGTAACTAAAACCGTTCAACTTATCATATAACTGAAAAATATAATAAAATAAATTCTTCCTTACAGCATTTGTTGATGAATAATCAAACTCACCAGCATTGGAGTTAGGTCTCCACCCCCCTTGTGCGCGATGAATACTTACTACATTCTTCATTGTATTATATCGCGGCGAATCAAAATAATCAGACGGATATATATGAATGCCATCTTTTAATACTTGCTCTTGATCTTGATAACCATCAGCATTATAACCATAGTTATCTACTAATATTTTGCCATGAATCTCCGGTAAAATCAATTGCATATCATAACGAAAAGTTAAAGGTAATTCCTCATTCGTAGAATGAATAAAATGGCGATTCATATAATAATCTACACACAACTTCAAAAAAGGGTGTCCAGCCTCCGCACCAAAACAGTGAGAAGTAACATAACGCTTCTTCGGTAATCCATGAAAGTTAGCCTCTGCTCCTATAAACATTCTATTATTCAAGAAAGGATCAAACGATTTAAAAACTTCAATATCAGTATCAAGCCAAATACCACCATACTTATAAACCACGTAATTACGTAAGAAATCAGCTGCAAAAGCCCATTTCTTTACACTCACAGCTTCATTAGCATATGTACAATTAATCTCTGCTAAAGCTTTGCCATTCCACAAACGGAGTTCATAATCTGGAAGATATTTTTTCCATGTGGCCATTAATTCTTGAATATGTTCAGGAATAGGAGCATCACTGAACCATGAATAATGAATTATTTTAGGTATCATATAGTTTACTATTTTTTTATATAGGTAGTCGCTTCTCAAATATTCACCAAGATCTATTTACAAATTTACATAAAGGTATAGCCTGAATATCATATTGTATGTAAAAGTCTAAATTTTAGATATTTGTTATCATATGCGAGTTTTGCCAAACTCTAGCCCTCAATTGCATCGATAAGAAAAGCTTTCGATATAGCCCTCATCCTATTAATATAATCATCGACTTTATTCCAATCAACATTATAGGTAATGAGTTCATCGATCTTTTTCCAACGAATCTCTCGAATTAAATAGTCTTGCATATTGATTTCATTAAGAAAAGAATACATTCTCCTGTTTCCTGCACTGTCAATACTAACATCTAACTTTGCAAGGCTTATTACAGGTACGTGGAAATTTACAGAAAAAATGGTACCATGGAAAGAATTCGTTAATACAATGTCCGCTTCACGTATTTTCTGTACCCATTCTTCTATTGTAAGCTCGCAATTAGATAACGATTCTTTACATGATGCGCTACAAGCATAATCAATTTCATACCCTTTCAACTTAAAATATTCATATAATTCAATGATTCTATTATCATTATTTTGTAATGAGTAAATAAACAAACGTTTTTGATCTGTTTTATGCTTAATTGGCAAACCTAAAAAATTAATCCAATCGGTACTCGATAACAATAATGTAGGATCCAAAACTAACTTAGCATCTTCCCTACCTAATTGACGGCAGAGTATAACTCCTGAATCCTCGCGACAAGACACAGCCGAAAATTTCGGTAATTCTTGCTCGTACATTTTTTTTTCTGTAGCATCAATAATTTTATTTCTCCCAAAACTAGCAGCATATGATATACGCGGTATTCCATTATTTACAAAAGAAAGTAACACAGCATATTGACGAGAATAGTCATTTTCTGCATTCGTCCAAACCTGATCGCTCCCTGTTATAAATGCTATATAACTATCTTTATTTAAATCCTTTAGTTCCGTTACAGTGGTTATAAGTTTGTGAGTATAGCAAATGTATCGCTCTTTAAAATGGTCAAAATGACGGTTTAACAAATATTCCTCATTTGAATATTTAATATGAATACTACGACTTCTTAAATTAAAAAACTTTTTCAGACGTCTTTTGGCATGCCTCCATATTGATACATCATCACGAATAATCCGTTCAAGTCTCTGTTTTATAGATAATTTAATATCCGAGGAGTGAATTTTAAAAGAAATCGTTTCAGGGAAATAACCTAAAGAACGAAGGTAAAACTGTAATGCTGCATTCTGCAATATTTGCCCATAATTGCTGTTTGACTCCCAAAAAGTCACAATTCCTATTTTCTTTTTCATCTATTTTTCAGTTTTAACTTAACTTTATGTAAATACCGTAAAAACAACACTATCAATTTTGTATAAATCGAATGTTTATGTATAGAATTATAGATTATATATAAAGGAAGGCGAGACGTCTGAAAATATTTAACTACAACTTCATTAAAAGATAATGAACTATAGTCTGTCCAAAATTGTTCTCGTGAAGTTGGTCTTAGACATTTATGAAAAAATTCATTCTTATTTTTTATTCCATGTTCCACCCGCACCTCATGAAGCACCATATTTAAACTAGGAATTATGCTACAGGCTTTAGCTGTATTACAAAAAATAGCACTAACACCTTTTTGTGCTTCTCTACCTTCCCAATATTTACGTGAATCCCAGCCAAACCAATCAGCAATTGTATAATCACTCACACGATTAGGACTTACATATTTACAATTATAACAAGCTGGCCTAATAATATTATTCCCTAAGAATGCTTGAATCCACTTATTATATATTCGACTTTCAATTATAGTAATTTTCTCTCCTTTATGCCCCATACCCTCAATAAGGCAATTAGGGGATTCATTAGAAATGGCTTTATCTCTGAATTTTATTCTAGTAATTTTAGAAAAACCTTTGTATTCCTCCAACCACCTAATATAATCTTTAAAAACTTTTGGAGAAGGTACACCATGACACAACAAATCAACAGTGATCAAGTTATCATAATCTTTTCCTAAATATTTTACTAATCCACCTATTTGGCATGATGTGCCTGTAAATAAGACTTCACGTCCTTCCTCTAAAAATCTTTTAGCAGTTCTTAATACATCAGACATATTACTCTGAACATATTTTGAGTCTCTAAGTGTATATAAATAACTCTCATTATCAATAAAACAATGTCTAACTACCAAATCATCATCCATTTTAGCACCAAAAACAATTCCACCTTTTCGCAAAACATATAATGCTAATACAGAAAATGCACCTCCCGAAGCACTATCTCTTCTAATATTACCATCATTTATCCAACCGATAAAAGTTTTTTGAGGATAAGACAAATTTACTGAATTAAGCTGTGGACAAACTGACGTACACAAATTACAGTTAACACAAAGATTGTAATCAATTATAGGATTTAAAAAGCCCTCTGTATTCTCTGTCATTGAGATTGCATGACGTGGGCATTTATTGTAGCAAGCACTACATCCTGTACATGTATCATTATTACATAATTGAATCATTTTACTGTTTTTATACGGTCAATAATAAAAGATACCTGTTTTAATATGAACTGTTTTTCTTTGTTACCTAAAACTATTACATAAGAAGCTGCCAGAATAACTATGCTACTTGATATAGTATTTATAAATAGTCTTAATATCGAAATTTGAACCATTTGATTTATTCCAAAACAAACAAATAATGCTATAGCAAAAACAATTACAGGTTTTAAAAAAGCATCAATTAAATAGGGTAGAAAAGGAAAAGCCACAAGACGTTTTAACTCAGATAACCGCCAAATGTTAGCAATTAAATAGAAAAACATAGCAACAATAAAACAAGTCCAAGCTGGAAATCCAATATAAAAAAACAACCATACAACAGGAAAAATCAAAAAATGAATAATTGACAATATGAGCTGATAACACTTTATTTTTCCTGTTGCAAATATAGAAGATACTAATGTAGAAGAAACAACAGTAACAAAGCTTGTAGTCAATATAATTTTCACAAATATAACAGTTTGATCCGGAACAACATTAAGCCACATAGATAAAATAAATTCGGTTTCTACAATTAAAGGAACTATAGGAAACAGTATAAGAATTCTAGAATATTTAGTCGAAACTCTAATTAATGAACACATATAACCCAGTTCTCCACTAGCATACGACTTTGTTATCTGTGGCATAAATGCCATAGAAAAACTATTAACAAACTGGTTTACAGCTGATTCAACTTGATTTGCAATCCCTCGTGCGGCATTAAAAGAAACACCAAAAAACACATTGATAAGCATATTAGTTCCTTGTCCACTAGCTATATTAGATAAATTACCAAAAAAATTCCACCCCGCAAAAGAACTCATATCTTTAAACACATCAAAATAAAATGCAAATGTATATCTAGCCTCTAAAAATTTCTTTCTACAATATGAACCATAAATAATCCTTATTATCAATGCAAGGATAAACAATAACAAAGCATAGATAAATAAATGATTATAAGAACTAAATATCACAATATAAGCAATAAGTAACTTCATTGTAACTTCAATAATGCTAATATAAGCAAAGGCTGCCATTTTCTCATGTGCAACAATTAAAGCATTATAAGGAATAGAAATAAGATTTACAATAGTAGTTGCCACTGAAAAATGTAACACCCATTCAGCTAATTCCATTTTTCCCAATGGTATATTCATATACGAATGCATAAACCACATTCCTACAGATTCTGCTAATATTAAAGCTACTATTGATAATAAGATTTGTACATTGACAGCTGTAACAAATGTCTTAGCCAATTTTACAGCATCTCCTTCACCAAGAGCAAAAGTTATAAATCGACTAATTGACACAGATAAAGAAGCATACACAGCCGAAAACATAGTTACTATACCACCAACTACATTATATATTCCATAATCATCTATACCTAATGCTTGTAGAACAACCCTACTTGTATAAAGGGTTATAGCCATAGAAATAAACATTCTTATATACAAGAATACGGAATTTTTAGCAATTTGCTTATTCTTTGTTTTTGAACTTAAAAACATTTTATATTACTTCTATGATTTGAGCATAATCACAATGCATATCAATGTAAATATTACGTGATTGTTTCATTTGAAATTGCGAGATATTTTATATACTAAATAATCCCCTCCCAACAACGATTCCACCACCAATTCAGAGTGAACACACTTACGTTTCCTTAATTCTTTAACAGGATTTCCACTTACTACCGACATCGGTTCAACATTTTTTGCCACTACACTTCCCGAACTAATAACTGCACCTTCACCAACCTTCGCACCATGCTTACGTGCTATACGAACAGCACGTTCATACTTGAAATACTGTTTCCAACGGACATAAAGTCCCATAAGGTAATGTAACTTGTTCCTACTCTTTACGTTTTCACTATAAACCTTATATTGTCTATCTAAAAAAGGGGGAATGTTTATCATATAAAATATACTTTAATAGTTACCATACTCTAGAAAGTAAAACATCTTTAATACGAACAGGAATGGGTAAACAGAGAAAGATAAAAATCAGTTTATGCTTTTTATTATTGGGAGCATATCCGTACTTATTATACAGCCTTCTCATAACCGGCACTTGTTCCTTTAAAAACGTCAAACGATCTATCTTAGGTGTTTTATAATAATACAAACTATAACATGCTGATCGATATGACCCCACTCCATACTCTGTAGTAACTCGACTAATATAATCCTGATCATAGACATTAAAATGTTCAAAAAGGGCAGGATATCTTTTCATAAACCCTTCTGCAGCTATAAGCATATTCCTACTTGAAGGTATGGTATGTGATAAAGAGTTAGAGTTCTTGCGAAATGTCCAATAATAGCCTATTTCTGAACATAAATACATAGAGTCGCAATGAAGTAAATAGTCAAAGAAAAACAGATGGTCCTCATGATTCTTAATACGTTCATCGAAACAGATATTATGTCCTTTTATTATACTTGTTTTGTAGAGCTTTGCAAAAGGAATACCAGCAGAAAAAATATCATTGGATTTTACCCCCCCCCCGTTAACTTTTTATAACATTTGTTTTCGACGATATTTGTCATCATCCCACATACAGTTTCAGTATCTAGGCTATATCTTGCAGTATTTATGAAGCTAATATCACAATCTGCTCCAACAAGTAGATTCTCAATACAATTCTTTTCAAGAAAATCATCAGAGTCTACAAAAATAAGATAATCCGTTTGTGCAGTTCTTATACCTAGATTTCGAGCAGAACTAACGCCTCCATTCTCTTTGTTCAATAGTAATATACGATTATCCCGTACTTCATAATTATGGCAAATGGTTTGACTATCATCAGTGCTACCATCATTAACCAGAATCAGTGTCCATTGCTTATATGATTGCTTAATAATACTATCAATGCATCTTTTTAAAGTGGACTCTGCATTATAAACAGGTATAATAATTGAAACAGATTTATCTTCCATATTTACGTTCTTAAGATTTTAATAATCAGATCAGTAACAGAGAGTTATCCCCTAATTAATGTAAAAATATGATTTATTTGAGAATCAGAACTTAACAAGTTAAATATTTACATTTTAGATGTTTACTCTTCCTTTATTTTACGTTCTCCATAACCATAACCATAGCCATAACACTTGCCATAGCCATAATATTTGCCATACTTACCATAACCGTAATAATAACCGTACTTTTTCTTCTGAAGATCCAAGCCATTGATTACAGTACAAAGATTAGGCAACTTATTACTATTAGCCAATTCATTAATCAAGGTAAATTCTGCTTTCCGAGTATAGTCTGCACGACATACATAAACAGATAAATCAGCGACACGACCTACGAGCAAAGTATCAGTTACCATACCAACCGGAGCAGTATCCAAAATTATATAATCAAAGTTCTTTTTCAATACCTCAATCGCTTTATCCAAACTATCACGAGCTAATAACTCTGTTGGATTAGGTGGCACAGTTCCACCAGGAAGAATAAAAAAATTCTTACTAACATCTGAAGGCTGAACGAAATCCATCAAATTCTTTTCCGGATTCGACAGATATTGAGTAACCCCCTGCTCTTTCCTCGGAATATTAAAAATTTTATTCAAACCGGGCTTGCGAATATCAAGCCCCACAATCACTACTTTCTTTCCTAACAAAGAAAGACTAATCGCTAGATTGGAGGAAATAAAAGATTTACCTTCACCACTCACTGTCGAAGTCACTAAAATCACCTTCTGATTATTCTCAAGCATAAACTGAAGGTTAGTACGGACATTACGAAAAGTTTCACTCATTAAAGTATTCTGATTCTCAAACACAGCAATAGAGCCATTTTTTTCTTCTGTCAATGGCACATCACCTACAATAGGCAAACTCGTTAATTTCTCGACATCACCACGACCCTCTATTTTAAATTTAGTCAGACCAATCAGAAAAATGATGCCAACAGGTAATCCTAACCCTACAAATAAAGCAATCATGTAAATCATTCTAGGCTTGGGAGAAACCTGTCCACCTTCAGCCGCCGGCTCATCAATAATCTTCGCATTATTTGCAGTAGCAGCTAAAGTAATAGCATTCTCTTCACGTTTCTGTAAAAGCATCAAATAAAGTCCAGCCTTGATTTCCTGCTGACGCGCAATACTTACATACTGGCGCTCCTGTCCCGGAGCATCACTGATACGACGGGAAAAACGACTGGACTCACGATCCAGATCAGCCTTCACGATAAGCAAGCCTTGTAAAGTCCCATCAATAGCAGCTTTTACATTTGCTTTCATGGCACGAATACTTGTATCCAGATTTACAATCATCGGGTTACTCTCCGTAGAAGTACGAAGTAAACGCTTACGTTCAATAATCAATTCGTTATAACGATCTATTTGGGTAGTTAGCCCATTATCAGATAAACCAATATTGCTAGGTAACACCTCATACTCATTCGATGGATTATTGATATATTTATTAAGATCACGAACTAAATTGATCTGCGTACCGTTTTCCACTCGTTTCTTTTCGTATTCGGCATTTCCCGATACAGCCAATTGGGCATCACTACTGATATCCGTCAATCCAGCATTTCTTTTAAAAGCTTCTAGTTTATCCTCCGTAGTGCCAAGTTCCTCATCAATAATCTTAATACGTTCATTGATAAACTCTCTTGTTTTTTCGGCAACCTCATTTTTATCATTATTCGTATTTCGATTATACATCTCCATTAACTTATTGATAAAGTCCTGTCCGCGCTGTATATTCGTATTCATCAATGAAACAACTGCTACAGAAGTCGTTTTGGAGGTAGGTTCTATATTTAACGCCCGCTGATAGTTCTTTGCTATCCCAAACGGCTGACTAACTACAGCGCTGATATTTCGTACTACATCTTGCCCTGCTATCTTCCTATTCGACAAAGAATCTTTCAATGTAAACCCAAATGTACCTGCATCCGTAGGCAACACTGCCGGAAGTTTATCAAAATGCTTATTATATTCATTTAAGCCTATCTTTAGATTCACATCTAAGCCACCCTCTGGAGCTAACCTCATATCAACCAAAGCTGCACCTGACAATTTATCCGCCTCTTGTGCCGTCAGATTCACGATTACGGGAGAAGTTTTATACAGCTCCTTTTTAGGAAACTCATCCTCATCATAGTAAGTAATATAAAGTTCCAGATTATTAACGACCTCTTTCAGTATTGTTTTTGAGCGTAGTACTTCTATCTCATTATCAATACTCTGCGTAGAAGTAATCACTCCACCTAATCCCAAACTTTCCAAATCTGCAGTATTTCCACCACCATTCTTTTTATCATTCTTTATCATGATAGAAGCAGAAACCTGATACACGGGAGTTTGAAAATGCAAATACATCCAAGCACCAATAAAACAAGCTAAAACCGAAGCAACAAACCAAGGCCAATGAATTATATACTTAAAGAGAAGTTCCTGATAATTAACTTTCTCTTCGTCTAATTCACTCATATTATTGTCATACGAATTCTCTTTCATTACTAATTACTTATTTAATAAAATTACCAATATGTTTGCAAGTGAAACCAAGATAGAAGTGGCAGAGACCCACAATCCCGTATTAGTTCCTATATCCGAATTCTTAGCCTTAGTCTTATTAGGTGTCACGTAAATAATATCATTCTGCTGTAACTGATAATAAGGAGACAATACCGTTTCAGCCTTATTCAAGTCCATAGTAATAATTTCCTGCTTGTTATCTTGCCCTGTCCGAATTAATTTCACATTATCGCGCATACCATAAATAGTCAAATCACCTGCCATAGCGAGCGCTTCCAGCAAATTAATCTTCTCGTTAGAGACTACAAAGCTTCCTGGCTTAGTAACCTCTCCCAATACCGAAATCCGATAATTAACAATACGCACAGTTACAAGCGGTGCTTCTTTCAAATAAACCTTCAACTTATCTATAATCAGATTTTCTATTTCAAGTTTAGTCAATCCACCTACATGGATCTCGCCCAATACTGGAAAGTTTATATTCCCTTGATTATCTACTAAATATTGCTGTAGAGCAGATGATGCAGTTCCTTGTCCTACCGTCTTTCCCTCCGTTCCACTAGCAGTACCCGAATTTACCAGATTGAAAGGTGCAGCCAGTTCCGGAGTAGAACAAGATACGGCAATCGTCAACAAATCCTTGGGCATAACCTTCACACCTGTCTGACGAACACTCTGTTCTGTATCATTCACAAAAGCCGTATCCTGCAAATAAGGCACTTTCTTATATGATTGGCAGGATACCAGCAAAAAAGCAAGTAACGCACCCAAAGTCAATCGTTTCAGTTTTCTCATAACCACCTACTCATGTAAATTACAACTATTGATTTAATTTTTATTCCAATTCCAACTCTTCGCCTAATAAGCCTCTTTATCCCCGTGAATTACGTTATACACAGTTTTATACATGATATATAAGTCCAGAATGAACGTCCAATGCTCAATATACCAGATGTCACGTTGCACACGTCCTTCCATCTGCCAAAGCTCCTTCGTTTCTCCACGGAAACCTGTCACTTGTGCCCAACCTGTAATACCAGGCTTTACAAAATGACGAACCATATATTTATTTATTAAATGAGAATATTCTTCTGTGTGCTTCAACATGTGCGGACGGGGACCCACTAAAGACATATCCCCTTTCAGGACATTAATAAATTGAGGAAGTTCATCCACATTCGTCTTACGAATCAGATCACCAATTCGGGTTTTACGAGGATCATGTTCTGTAGCTTGTAATGTATCACATTGAGCATTTACCCGCATTGAGCGAAACTTATAACACCAGAATTCACGACCATCCTCCCCGCTTCGTTTCTGCTTGAAAAAAACAGGCCCAGGCGAACTAATCTTTATAGCCAGTCCCACAATGATGTATATAATCGGGAAAAGGGTACAAAGGAACAGTAGCGAGCAAATAATATCAAAGCCACGTTTCATCATACGATTTTCCAATAATTCAAGTGGCTCACGACGGATAGAAAGTACCGGGACATTACCTAACATTTCAAAATACATTCTCCGTTTCAGATAGTTCCGGACATTGGGAACGCTGAAGAAACGAATCAGATGGTTCTCACAATAGTTGATAATCGGCACAATTTCAGCACTACGGGCGGAAGGAAGACTACAATAAAGTTGGTCTACCTTTCCCGCATTACGAGTCAAATAATCAACAGCTTCACACGGCTGTCCCAAATAAGCTATGTTCATAGGATAGCGGTCTGACGGAAAATCTTCAAAATATCCCAATACACGATACCCGGATGTCGGATCATCCGTCATAGAATGATAAAGTTCCTGCATATTTTCATGGCTACCCACCAACACTACCTTTCGGACATTTTCCCCACTTTTGCGATAAAGCTCCAGAATAGATCGGAACGTCAGACGATAGGAAATGATCACGATAATGAGAACTATATAAAATATCCCCAACTGACGCAGATTGACACATTCAAAATGGAATATGTATGAAAGCCCAAAGACTATCAATACAAAAGGAATCATATTCCGGGCCACCCGAAGCATAATTTGTTCCGGGCGAACCACCGGACGATGAAGGATCACTCCTGAACGGATGTTGCAAACCAGATAACATAAAGTCATCAGAGCCATGTTCTGGAGAAGAGGCATTGAATACTCAAATAGAGACCGGTTTTCCCAGATCGAAGTAAACATCCATAACAGCAAGTTCAATAAGATGATGTCCCCTAGAAGGACAAAAGATTTTAGGACTTTATTGAAACGTTGGACTTCCTGCATTATTTTATTATCAACTGATTAAATTTCTTTCCCATCACCCGTGTTTCTCACGATAATCAATATAACGGTCGACCCATTCAATTGCTTTGGCTCGAAATTCCTCTTTGGTATGACAGTCATAGAAGTAAGCCAAAAGACGGGTGAAATGGCTTAAACGAACGTCTCCCCTTTTATAACCTTTGCATAGTAGACAGCTTTGCCCAAACCTATTTCAGCGCACATGGGAGCTATCTTCACACCTGCTTTCTTAAACTGCTCGGCGATGAAAAGACCGAGTGCTACATGAGAGTACTTTTTCATTTTTGTAATTCTGTTAATTGTTAAAGTTATTAAATAATACATGATTCTACCTATAACTGTTCTGATATGTCAGAACAGTTGATTTAAAAGCTATTCCTACCTTCGCCCCGCGTTTTGAAAATTCAAGGCGATAATCAAATAATTAGATACGTTATGACAAACGATTTTAGAATGTCTTATTTCATGCCTCCCATTGCGCCCATTAAAGACGAACACGGACAATTAGTTACTCCTCCTACGCTTATTCCCTGCTGCGAAGTCTCCGTAGAGCAAGTCTTTCAAATGATTACCTGCAACGAGAATCTCAAAGTTCTGACCGAACAAGTACGCAACTCCGAAGATATACGGACGGCAAAAGCATCACTATTACCATACGTGACTCCCTGTGGTACATTCTCGCGTCGCAGCAGCAAATGCCTCATAGATCCTTCCCTCCTAACAGTAGTAGATATAGACTATCTCACCTCCTATCAGGAAGCAGTGGAGATGCGTAAGACGTTGTTCAATGATCCTCTTCTCCACCCTGTGCTCACGTTTATCAGTCCTAGTGGACGGGGCGTAAAAGCCTTCATACCCTATAATCATTTACCCATGGCCGATGACGCAAACTGTATTACGGAAAAAATGAAGTTAGCAATGTTATACACTGTGATGATCTATGGTACAGGAACACCTCCTCCTTTCGGAGAAAAGAAAAAAGGCGTGGACTTTTCCGGTAAAGACATTGTGAGATCCTGCTTCCTTTGCCATGATCCGGGAGCATTATTTAGAACCACCAACGAATAACCATAAATCATAAATTATAAATCATAAATCAAAAAAATGACTGATATTGAATCTTTACGCCGCCTCACTGAAGCGGTTGAAACTGCAGGAGCGGATATTGCTCCTACCTATGCTGAATATGTACAACTGGCGTTTGCCATCGCAACAGATTGCGGAGAAGCGGGACGCGAGTTTTTCCACCGTTTGTGCCGGACGTCCGCCAAGTACCAACGTGAACATGCCGAACGGATATTCTCCAATGCTCTCACTACCCGGCATGGGGAAGTGCACCTGGGTACGGCTTTCCATCTTGCCGAGATGGCCAATGTGAAACTCTGTAATACGGAAGTTATGAACAACCGTAGAAATACAGAAAATACGGAAAATACACCGTCCAAAGTTCTCACACACGCACACGTATATAATAAGGTGGAGAATGACGAACCGGACGAATCCGAAGAGCTGCTGAACGGTAGTGACCCGAACCAGCCATTGCCCACTTTCCCCGAAGCGGACTGGCCGAAAATCCTCTTGCTCATCATGAGCTATGCCACCAGCCCTACCCAGCGTGACGTCATGCTGATTGGAGCATTGACTGCCATAGGTGCCAGCATGGAACGATATGTGAGATGTCCATACGCCGGCAAACTCCAGTCTCCTTGCCTGCAAAGTTTCATCGTGGCTCCTTCTGCCTCGGGTAAGGGAATTCTTTCGCTTATCCGTCTGCTCGTCGAACCTATCCATGACGAGATCCGCCAACAAGTAGCGACAGAGGTCAAGGCTTACAAAAAAGAGAAAGCCGCCTACGACGTCATGGGAAAAGAGCGTAGCAAAGTGGAAGCTCCCCAAATGCCCAAAAACAGAATGTTTCTCATCTCTGGCAATAACACCGGAACAGGTATTCTGCAAAATATCATGGATGCCAACGGCACAGGACTTATCTGCGAAACGGAAGCAGATACTATTTCTGCTGCCATCGGCTCGGAATACGGACACTGGAGCGACACGCTCCGCAAAGCGTTCGACCATGACCGTTTGTCGTACAACCGGCGTACCGACCAGGAATACCGGGAAGTAAAGAAAAGCTATCTGTCCGTCCTGCTTTCCGGTACGCCCGCACAAGTGAAACCACTTATTCCCTCGACAGAGAACGGTTTGTTCTCGCGCCAACTGTTTTATTACATGCATGGTATATGGGCATGGATCAATCAGTTTGAAAGTGGCGAAGCCGATCTGGAAGCTATCTTCACAGACATAGGCCTGGAATGGAAAAAGCAACTCGACCTGATGAAAACACATGGAGTCCATACGCTCCGGCTCACCGACGAGCAAAAGCAAGAGTTCAACACTCTCTTTTCCGATTTGTTCTTCCGTTCGGGACTTGCCAACGACAACGAAATGAGCAGTTCCATCGCCCGACTGGCTGTCAACACGTGCCGTATCATGGCAGAAGTAGCTATGATACGTGCATTGGAATGTGATCAACCTTACCAATTCAAGAATTCTTCTATCCATCTGCTTACTCCTGATAAGGAGATTGCCACTGATAATATCAAAGACGGCATTATCACCCGTTGGGATGTAACGATCACCGCTGAAGATTTTAAAGCGGTTCTGGAGCTTGTAACTCCGCTTTATCGTCATGCCACGCATATCTTGTCTTTTCTTCCCTCCACAGAAGTCAAGCATAGAGCCAATGCCGACCGGGATGCACTTTTCGAAGCAATGGGCAACCAATTCACCCGTGCACAGTTGTCGGAGCAGGCTACAATCATGAAAATCAAACCTAACACCGCTTTCGGCTGGCTAAATCGTCTGATTAAAAAAGGATTGTTTACCAACGCAGACGATAAAGGCATCTATACGCGCACGCACGTGTGCGTGTGTTAGGGAGAGGGGGGAAAAGTGTATTTCTTGTATTTTAATAAAGCATCGCTTTAGCGTTCGTAAAGCATAGGTTTAGCACCCATAAAGCACCGCTTTATCCCACACAAACCGCCTCTATTCCTCTCTCCATCTCCCACTTTCATTTTTCAACTCTCAACTCTCAATTCTCAACTTCTTCAAGGTTCTCCCAAAGCGTCCACAATCACTCTCACCTCCAACGGTGTGAATGAGCGACGCTTTGATTCGTACCCTAAGTCGTACAGACGTTGCAGAAGTCCGGGACATAAAGAGATCCATTTCTTCATTTTTCGATAAGCAGCAATGTCGGTAAGTGTCGGAGAATAAAGTTGCGCCAGTTCCATGCGCCCATAGGCACGTATTTTGAATTCGGTCATAATGGATAAAATTTTGATTTACAGTTACAAAAATAACAAAATAGCACCACATAACCAACGTTTTTCCATTGAATAAACGACCATTACGACATATAATTGACAACAATCGTGTGCAATCGCAAACAATTGATTTATCGATGTTTCAGGGTAGTATCTTTGTATTGTCGAAAGGGGAAAAGAATCCCCTGACAATATGTTTAACCCTTTAATTTATTGTTTTATGATTCGTTACAAAATTTATCAAAACCAACAGCAGAAAGGCCTGAATGCAGGCAAGTGGTTCGCCCGTGCGGTAAGCGACGAGACGTTTGATTTAGCCAAGCTTGCCGAACACATGTCGAAACACAATTCACCGTATTCCGGTGGTGTCATCAAAGGTGTACTTTCTGACATGGTAGACTGCATCAAAGAATTGCTGCTCGACGGCAAATGCGTGAAAATCGACGACCTTGCCATCTTTGGGGTAGGCATCCGAAGTAAGGCGGCTGAAACACTGGAAGATTTTTCGTTAGAGAAAAACATCACTGGTATGCGCCTTAAAGCTCGTGCCACCGGTAATTTGTCGACTACCAACCTGAAACTCGACAGTCAACTGAAGCAGCAAGCGGAGTATCAGAAACCAACTACCCCTGGTGGAGATTCCGATTCAGGCAATACGCCGAATCCAAATCCGGGCGGAAGCGGTGAAGCACCTGACCCGGCTGCCTAAGGGAATATTATTAATTTATTTAAAACCTCTTCTTTATGAGTAATTCATCTTCTCCCCGCTCCGTATGGAGCTTCATTATCAAAGTGATTATCACCGTTGCCACCGCTATCGGAGGCTTGATCGGAGTACAAAGTTGTATGTAGCCCCATGCGCACCATCACGCTGATTATCATTCATTGCAGTGCCACGCCGGAAGGAAAATTCCTTTCGGCGGAGGCTTGCCGACAAGATCATATCCAACACCGTGGGTTCCGTGACATCGGTTACCATTTCTACATCACCCGCGATGGAGAAATTTGCCAGGGCCGTCCTCTGGAAAAGGTCGGGGCACACTGCCGTGACCATAACACCCATTCGATAGGTATTTGTTACGAAGGAGGGCTGGATATTGCCGGACGTCCCCAAGACACACGTACATTGGCGCAACGAGGTTCCTTGCTCGCTTTGCTCCGCGAATTGAGGAAAAGATTCCCCAAAGCATTGATTGTAGGCCATCATGATTTAAATCCGATGAAGGAATGTCCGTGTTTTAACTGTATCAAAGAATATGGAGAGTTGTAAGGATCATCTAAGTATATTGACCAGCAGACTGGCAATAGACACTAAGATGGAAAATCCCGAAATCCACATCGTGGTACTTGTTCCGATGTCCGCGCTCTGTGCTTTGGTTTTATTGGGAGTGACATACAGGATGTCATTCTGTTGCAACTGATAGTAAGGAGATAATAACAAATCCGCGTCGTTCAGATTGAGTGTAACAAACTGTTTATGCCCGTTCTTGTCTTCGCGGATTAGTTTCACATTATCACGAACACCATAAATGGTCAAATCTCCTGCCATAGCAAGGGCTTCGAGTACATTGATCTGCTCATTCACCACCGGATAAACACCCGGAGACGCCACTTCTCCCAAAACCGAAACTTTAAAACCGGACATACGGACTACTACCGTAGGTCTTTCTTTCACGTAAGATTTCAGTCGCTCCGTTATCAGGTTTTCAGCTTCGCGACTCGTTAATCCGTTTAAAGGGAGTTTACCTAAAACCGGATAATTGATATTTCCCTGGTCATCCAACAAAAAGGTACTGCCTTGTGCATTGAATGGCTGCGAAACAACCGGATCGGAAGTAGAAACAAGAATGGAAACCTCATCTCCCGGTATCAACCTGGCGTCCTGAACAGGGGAAACTTGCGTATTCACCTGTTTCAAAACCTCCGCATCCTGCAAATAAGGTACTTTTTTATAGGATTGACAAGCTGAAAAGAAGAAGAAAGAGAATATCAGTGCAAAAGCACAAGAAAACTTCATATTCATGTAATTTGTGGATAAATGATGACGAGTACTAGTTTTTCTCGCAGATAGCTTCGACATAACCAATAGGCATATTCACGCAAGCGCATCCCAGCATATTCAGCCGGACGGCAATCTTGCTTTTGCCATCTACATTAACCAGTTCACCAACCAGCCCGGTTAGAGGTCCTTTCACTACACGAACCTTCTCACCACGTGCCAAAGGAGAGCTGTTCATACAAATAGCTTCCTCTGAATAGTCGAGCATGAAACGAAAACGAGCCATCTGCTCATCTGGAATCACCGCTGGAGAGCTCTCACCACGCATCACCATATAACGGCTCACTGTAGAAAAACTTAGAACTTCTTTGCGTTCTTTCGGATTAACGTGTACAAACACCATCATTGGAAGAAGGACAGACTCAACCATCTTGCGTCGGTCACTCCACTGATGAATTTCCTGCTGAACAGGAACAAAATTCTCAATCCCTATTTTATCTAAACGTTCGGCTACTTTCTTCTCGTGATGCATACGAACCAGAGCAACATACCAGCGTTTAGAGTGTGCTACGCCTTCCCCTGTCCCATCGCTAGGCCCAGCACTAATTGATTTCGGCTTTGTTAAAATCATGTTTTTTTACCTCATGTTCTTCCGTTACTTCTTAGGTAACGGACAATACATACACAAGGCACACATCTCAACAAAAAATGGAAATCACATATAGAAATAGGGCATAAGAAGGAAACAGCCTAATACTCAACGGGAAGAATCCAGAGATTAGGCAATAAAAAGTATAGGGCATGAAAATAATCTTATTTCATGTTCGGATAGTTTTTTTCCTATATTTTAGATAAAACGAAAAAAAATGGAAGAATATTTGCTTACTATTTATGTTTTTGTCTATCTTTGCGTCAAATTTAAGTTCCGTTACCTAAGAAGTAACACACATATATCAGTTCTGATTATTAGAACTTTACGCTTTTATTTCTGCCTACACAGCAGTTTCTTACGTAAGATAAATTCCCTTTATTTACCTCCGTACGTTCTTTAAGCTCAAAGCCTTTCAAATAGATTTGTGTGGTTTTTATAGATTTATGGCCCAATGATTCACTAATCATTTCAATGGATACTCCCCGATACTTCGCAGTCGTTGCCCAGGAATGACGAAGCGTATAGGAAGTGACAGGAGATTGCAAATGTAAGGTTCTTGCCAAGTCCTTCAGATTATTATTAAATCGACGAAGAGCGGACTGATATTCCCGATAACCTCTTTCATCTTTCCGTTTCTTATCCCCACGAAGAATATCAAACAGATAATCCGGACAATCGGGGTGAGAACTTTCCTTACTACGGAGCTGGTTAATCATTTCCTTTGCAGTATTCAGCACTTCCACGCTCATCGGAGTTTTGGTTTTGATACGATTGTATCGCAACACATTCTGATTCAAAGCCGACTTCTCCAAATGGGCTAAATCGGCAAATGACATTCCACAAAACTGAAACATCAGAGCAGCGATAGCTTGCGTACGGCGTAAACGCTCCGTTTTGGGATCTTCATACAGAAGCTTATGCAATTCCGTAGCAGGCAGAGCCTTTTTCTGGCGGACATCCACACCTGTATAAACATCATGAAACAGTCGCGGCACGTATGGCGCACTGCCCGCTTCCACTCCACGGTTATAGATACTACGAAGCATACGCATATACGTAGAAATCGTATTGGGCTTCAAGCCACACTCATAAAGATACTGACCGTAACGCCGTAAACGCTCACGGGTGATCTGTCTGAACGACACGTTAGACGTGCCGCAAAATTTGCTGAAAGAGAAGAGGGCATTCTTGTAGACATGCGCCGTAGAATGCCGTCCCTCCTTTCGCAAACGACCGATGTAGAATTCCGCACACCGGCTAAATCCATTTTTGTTCATCATTTGCATCACTAGTTATTTTATATATTATGCCACTTGGCAAGTGGCAAAAGAACGAATCTTTTTGTGTGTTCAACGCAAAGTTTTTGATAAATATAGTTAAAGACTTTCCTGCCGTTTTTACTCTATTGGTAATAAAAAAAGTCATCCGGCTTTGTCCATCACTAGAATGGAGCAAAGTCGGATGACTTTAATTCTGTATAATAATCTCTTATACGTATGTTTCCAACAATTTCACATTTCCTCCTTCAGGAGTGATTGTGATGTCTTGTGTAGTTGCAGGCAACAAAATAGATTCTCCAGCACTAACAGTCAGTTCATTGCCTTCATTGTCTCTCATCTTGCAGGATCCTTCCATACAGATAAAGATCACGAATGAATCGAGTTCGGAATAGTCGCAACTGATTTCTTCAGTCATGTCATACAGAGAAGTCGTGAAGTAGGTGCAGGCAACCAGTTCTACCGGTTCGTCCTTCAACGGTTCGTATTTAGTGCGATAGTCATCCAACACTTCGTAGTTGATGGCTTCACGGGCTAAGTCGGTGTGAAGTTCGCGGGTTTTGCCATTCGCATCTTTACGGTTGAAGTCGTAAATACGATAAGTAATATCAGAGGTTTGCTGAATCTCGGCGATGAAAGAACCTGCCCCGATGCTGTGTACGCGTCCGGCAGGAAGGAAAAACACATCACCCGGATGGATCTCATATTCCTGCAATACGTCGGTAATCGTATTGTTCAACACGCGTTCTTTATATTCTTTCGGGGTAATCTGTTCAGAGAATCCTGAACGCAATTTAGCTCCTTTGTCGGCATCTACCACATACCACATCTCGGTTTTTCCCATCGAATTATGGCGTTTCTTCGCCAACTCATCTGTTGGGTGTACCTGGATTGACAAATCCTGTTTGGCGTCGATGAACTTAATGAGCAACGGAAATTTGTTGCCGAAACGAGCATAATTCGCTTCACCAACCAGTTCCTCACGATACTTTCTTACCATATCGGCTAAGGTTAAACCTTTATCCGGGCCATTAGCCACTACGGATTCATTGTCCTCAACACCGGAAATCTCCCAGCTTTCTCCTACTCCTTTCAAGTCAGAGTTCAAATGCTTGAACGGAATAATTTTGTCGCCCCCCCAAAGCGTCTGCTTCAGAATAGGTTCGAATTTTAATGGATACATTTTAGTTTTTCTTGTTATAAACTTAGATTAAATTCGCTCGGATTGTTACAATCCGGGAGCAAACATACAAAAAATAGTTCATTTTTTAAGAAAAGAAGGATGAAAATTCATTTAAGAAAGATTCTTTCGTTTATATATCGAATATTTTTCAATTCCAATTCTGTATCAACGGCAAGACTTTTGTCATTTCCGAAAAAGAACATGAAGTAATAAAGCTAAACTTTCCTAAAGTACCTGTTATATTTAGTCGGAATAATTTGTGAGTAAGAAAGAATTTCCCTTTATTTGCAGGAAATTTTTAATAATACCAGTTTAATAATACCAGACATGAATAACACATTCCCAACAGAAGGGAATCTATCAGGGCTCAGCCGGAAAGATTTCCAAAAGGATATAAATGATAAGAAAACTGATTTATTTATCCTCAAAAACACAAAGGGAATGGAAGTAGCTGTAACAAATTACGGATGCGCCATTCTTTCTATCATGGTACCGGACAAAAACGGTAAGTATGCCAATGTAATCCTCGGACACGACAGCATCGACCACGTCATCAACAGCCCGGAACCTTTCCTAAGCACTACTATCGGACGCTACGGCAACCGCATCGCCAAAGGAAAATTCACTCTGTTCGGCGAAGAACATGAACTCACAATCAACAACGGACCTAACTCCCTGCACGGAGGACCTACCGGTTTCCACGCTCGTGTATGGGACGCTATACAACTTGACGAGAGCACAGTGCAATTCAACTATGTTTCTGCCGACGGCGAAGAAGGATTCCCCGGCAACCTGGAAGTAGAAATGACCTACCGCCTGGAAAACGAAGTAAACGCACTGACTATCGAATACCGCGCAACAACCGACAAAGCCACAGTCGTTAATCTGACTAACCACGGTTTCTTCAACCTCGCCGGTATCTCCACTCCTACTCCTACCGTCAACGACCACATCGTTACTATCAACGCTGATTTCTATACGCCTATCGACGAAGTTTCTATCCCAACAGGCGAAATTGCCAAAGTAGAGGGTACTCCGATGGATTTCCGCACTCCGCATACCGTAGGCGAACGTATCAATGACAAATTCCAGCAACTGATTTTCGGTGCCGGTTACGACCACTGCTATGTACTGAACAAGATAGAGAGCGGCTCACTCGACCTGGCTGCTACTTGCAAAGACCCGAAAAGCGGCCGTATCATGGAAGTGTATACCACCGAAGCCGGCGTGCAACTCTATACAGGCAACTGGCTGAATGGATTTGAAGGCGCACATGGAGCTACATTCCCTGCAAGAAGCGCTATCTGCTTTGAAGCACAGTGTTTCCCGGATACCCCGAACAAACCGCATTTCCCATCGGCTACTTTGCTGCCGGGTGATGAATACCAACAGATCACTGTCTACAAGTTTGCAGTAGAAGAATAAGATTTGAAAAAACAACTAACCTAATTTTATAAACTAACATTTTTTTTGAACCATGACACAAGAAAAAAAGAACGGTAAAATCATTGCAATCATTACGATGATTTTCCTTTTTGGTATGATTTCATTTGTTACCAACCTCGCTGCTCCTATGGGTATCGTGTTGAAAAACCAGTTTGACGTATCAAACGCATTAGGTATGCTGGGAAACTTCGGAAACTTTATTGCATACGCAGTAATGGGTATTCCGAGCGGTATCCTGTTGCAACGCGTGGGTTATAAGAAAACAGCACTGATCGCAGTAGCTATCGGTTTCATTGGTGTAGGTATCCAATTCTTATCCGGTCATTCAAGCCCGGAAATGGCATTTGCCGTTTATTTGATTGGTGCATTCGTAGCAGGTTTCTCTATGTGTTTGCTTAACACTGTTGTAAACCCGATGTTGAACAAACTGGGTGGTGAAGGTAACAAAGGTAACCAGCTTATCCAGGTAGGTGGATCTTTCAACTCTGTAATGGCTACCATTACTCCGATGTTTGTAGGTATCCTGATCGCCGGATCTATCGAAAAAGCTACTATTTCTCAAATATTCCCTGTGATGTACACTGCTATGGCTGTGTTCGCTTTCGCTTTCTTCGTACTTCTGTTTGTACAAATCCCCGAACCTAATGCCAATGCTGCAACAGAACCTATCGGCAAATTGATGAAGGGTGCTTTAAAGTTCCGTCATTTCATCCTGGGAGCTATTGCAATCTTTGTATATGTAGGTATTGAAGTTGGTGTACCGGGTACTTTGAATCTATTCCTGACAGACCCTGTAGAAAAAGGCGGAGCAGGTATCGCTTCTACTATTTCAGGTTTCGTGGTAGGAACTTATTGGTTCTTAATGTTGATCGGCCGTCTGGCAGGCGCATCACTCGGTGCTAAAATTTCCAGTAAAGCGATGCTTACGTTTACATCTGCACTGGGTTTGATTTTAGTATTCCTTGCTATCTTCTCTTCTACCGGAACATTGGTTAACCTGCCTGTACTTCAACAGAGTGCTACCGGCGGTTTGTCATTCGGTTTTGCTGAAGTACCTATCAACGCTATGTATTTGGTATTAGTAGGTCTTTGTACTTCTATCATGTGGGGTGGTATTTTCAACCTTGCAGTAGAAGGATTAGGAAAATATCTGGCTGCTGCTTCCGGTCTGTTTATGGTATTGGTTTGTGGTGGAGGTATCCTGCCTGTTATCCAAGGTTGGGTGGCTGACATCGCCGGTTTCATGCCTAGCTACTGGGTTATCATCGCCGCACTTGCTTACCTGCTGTTCTACGGCCTGGTAGGTTGCAAAAATGTAAACAAGGATATTCCTGTGGAATAATTTTCGATTTCTGATTTCTGAATTATGAGCAATTCAGAAATCAGAAATCAGAAATCTCTATATTATTATTATTCACCTTTAAAATATAAATATCATGGATACAGAATACGTAAGAAGTCGCTTCATTAAACACTTTGACGGAACTACTGGGTTTTTATATGCTTCTCCGGGCCGTATCAACCTAATCGGCGAACACACTGACTACAACGGTGGATTCGTATTTCCGGGAGCCGTAGACAAAGGCATGATTGCTGAAATCAAACCAAACGGCACTGATAAGGTTAAAGCTTACTCTATCGACTTGAAAGACTATGTAGAATTTGGTCTGAACGAAGAGGATGCTCCACGTGCCAGCTGGGCAAGATATATTTTCGGTGTATGCCGTGAAATGATTAAACGTGGCGTTGACGTGAAGGGATTCAATACTGCTTTTGCAGGTGATGTGCCTCTGGGTGCAGGTATGTCTTCTTCTGCTGCTTTGGAAAGTACGTATGCTTTCGCATTGAACGAACTGTTCGGTGAAAACAAAATAGATAAATTTGAATTGGCTAAAGTGGGCCAGGCAACAGAACATAACTACTGCGGTGTGAACTGCGGTATCATGGACCAGTTTGCTTCTGTGTTCGGTAAAGCAGGCAGCTTGATCCGTCTGGATTGCCGTTCACTGGAATATCAGTATTTCCCATTCCATCCGGAAGGCTATCGTCTGGTTCTGATGGATTCAGTGGTTAAACACGAATTGGCTTCTTCTGCTTACAACAAGCGTCGCCAAAGCTGTGAAGCTGCTGTTGCCGCTATCCAGAAAAAACATCCGCACGTAGAATTCCTGCGCGACTGTACAATGGCTATGCTGGAAGAAGCGAAAGCTGATATCAGCGCTGAAGACTATATGCGTGCAGAATATGTAATCGAAGAAATTCAACGTGTACTCGATGTTTGCGAGGCATTGGAAAAGGATGATTACGAAACTGTAGGTAAGAAGATGTACGAAACTCATCACGGCATGAGCAAGCTGTACGAAGTAAGCTGCGAAGAACTCGACTTCCTGAATGACTGCGCTAAAGAATACGGCGTAACCGGTTCACGCGTAATGGGTGGTGGCTTCGGTGGTTGTACAATCAATCTTGTTAAAGATGAGTTGTATGACAACTTCGTTGAAAAAACAAAAGCTGCTTTCAAAGCTAAATTCGGCAGAAGCCCGAAAGTGTATGACGTAGTAATCGGTGACGGTTCTCGTAGACTGGAATAAGAATTTATTCGAAATTAAATAAGTAAGAAGGGCGGCTTCCGTGATGGGAGCCGCCCTTACTTTTACAAATTAACAAAAATTTAAAATCTATTACCTATTGATTGAACTAACCCTATTCATTTTGATTCTTATTATTGTATGCCCTCGGTCGTCATCTGAATCCGTTTCATTGTACCATCTTCATTATAGTACAAACGGTCGATGCAAACAGAACGGCGGAAACTACCACCTGCGGTATTGATACCGCCATTGTGGTAAATGAAGTACCAGTTTCCTTTGAATTCGATGATAGCCTGATGATTGGTATTGGAATTTCCAGCAATCTCATTCAGGATACCTTTATATTCCCAGGGGCCAGTAATACTACGGCTCATTGCATAGCAGATCTTCTCCGGAAATTCAGAAGCGTAAGAGAGATAATACCAGTCTCCACGCTTATGAATCCAAGGTGCTTCGGTGAATCTCGGCAGATGTACCGGAACAATGGGACCGTCCAGTTCAATCATATTCTTTTTCAGTTTGGCGTAATAACACTGGGTGTTTCCCCAATAAAGATACGCTTGACCGTCGTCGTCTATGAAAACTGTCGGATCAATGTCATCCCACCTGATTTTGGTATATTCGGTAGTCATGTCATTGGTGACCAATGCTGACCCACGTGCGTCCGCAAAAGGTCCTATCGGTGAATCAGAAACAGCTACGCCGATAGATTTACCGGGAATCGTGCCATGTTCTACTGTTACATACCAATAGAATTTGCCGTCCCGCTCAATCACTTGGCTTGCCCACGCTTCCCCTTTAGCCCAACTGAAATCTTTGGCTTTCAGAGGAACAGGATGTTCCGTCCATGTTTTCATATCAGGAGAGGAAAAGACACACCATTCATTCAGCAGGTAATGTTCTTTAGGCGGAGGACATTCGTCGTGTCCGGCGTAGATATATACCTTTCCGTCATATACCATAACACCCGGATCTGCTGTATATTTATATTTAATGATGGGGTTGCCGTTAGCTACGAAAGTTGTGTCATTTTGCGCTGACAGCCCGGAAAAGGCTGTCAGCACGAATGAGCAAACAATGAATCTAATCTTAGTTATCATTTCTTCTTGAATTTATAAACCGCAAAGGTGGTCGGTTCCAGTTCGGTGGTAAATACAGTGCCTTCAATGGATACCGGAGTTTCCTGAGGAGTGATGGCAAAAGGTTGTTCAAGCGTATTATCTTTATCAAGATCAAGCGAACGAAGTTTGATGCAACGACCATCAGAAAGCACATCCTGTTTTTTCAAGCCCTCAAAGTTCAATGAAATCGGTTGAGCTGTGGCGGAAGTATTAGCCACCTTTACAATCAGTTCATTCTTATCTTTGTCATAGACTGCACTGGCAAAGAGTCCGTTTTGCCCTTCAGCTCCCGTTACATTTTTCTTGTTCATGGTAAGTGGAAGTACGTTGGTTCCTTTGTTGTGTGCAAACAGTTGCTGTACATAATAGCTTGTAGTACGTACGGAATTCAAGTTATCAAACCAAATCATGTCCGGGCGCCATTGCCATCCTTCCACGTGAGCGAAAAGCGGAGCATAAGTAGCCATGTGAACAATGTCAGCGTTGCGTTCCAAGCCTGTCATGAAGGCAGCTTCGAGCAGAGCAGCATGGTAATGATTCCATTTTTTACCTTTTCCGTGGCAGGCATATTCTCCGGCAAATACTTTCGGACCTTTACGGTCATAGTTGTCATAGCGTGCACCTTGTGCCAGGAACCAACTTTCGGGACGGTAGAAATGTTCGTCAACCAGATCGGCTTTCAGACGTTTCATTTCGGGCCACAGATAATCAAACTCTTTTCCTTCGGAATTCGGACCGGAGCTACCTACTATCTTCATATCGGGATAAACCTTACGAATGGCTTTGATGAATGGTTCGAGACGTTCAGGATATTCTTTACCCCATTGTTCGTTACCGATACCAATGAATTTCAGGTTAAACGGAGCCGGATGTCCCATATCTGCACGCACTTTTCCCCAAGTCGTATTGATGTCACCATTGGCAAATTCAATCAGATCGAGTGCATCCTGAATATAGCTGTCCAGATCACAGACTGCTACATGTGCTTTCGGATCATTGTTCTGATATTGGCAGGATAACCCGCAGTTCAGGATCGGAAGAGGTTCCGCATTCATTTCTTCGGACAGCAGGAAATATTCATAGAATCCCAGTCCGTAGCTTTGGTAATAATCCGGAAAGAAACGGTGAGTAAAAGTGTATTGCCAACGATTCTCGTTCAAAGGACGGTTTTCTACCGGACCTACGGATTTCTTCCAGTCATAACGGGTATCGAGATCAGTACCTTCTACGATACAACCACCGGGAAAGCGGAAAACTCCAGGATGAATATCTGCTAAAGCCTGTGCCAAGTCTTTGCGAAGTCCATTTTCATGTCCTTTCCATGTATCTACCGGAAAAAGAGAAACATGTTCCAAATCTACAGTTCCTTTGGAGGCAAGGAAAATACGGAGCGTAGATTTAGGATTGGTAACACCCGGTTTCAGGATGACTTGATATTTTTTCCATTCTTTAGAATCAACCGTCAGATTTTCCGAGGCAAACGCCTGACGTTCTCCCATTGATTTGGTATCGACGAGTTCGATTCGTAATGTTTCTTTTGTACCGCCTTGTGGTAAACGCGCCCAAACGGAGAAACGATATTCCTCTCCTTTTTTGACGCCAATACCAAAGAAACCTTCGTTATCCAATCCGGTATGTTTATGTCCATGCCCGGGGTCGGAAAGGCGCACATAATGCGGATTGCGTTCGAAAGGGCCATCGTCCATCAATGACACTTTTCCATAGGTATTCCATCCCATTAGATGTTGTGGAAACTCAAAGGAACGATTTTTCACCAGTTCGGCATAAAGTCCGCCGTCGGCAGCATAGTTGATGTCCTCAAAAAAGAGTCCGTACATGGTAGGTTGGATTTCTGCACCCGTTTTTTTCGTCTGTATCACCAGCTCATTGGTTTGCGCATGAAGTGCCATTCCGGCAGATAAGGCTAATGCAGCCAAGATTTCTGTGTATCTTCTCATGGTTTTTAATAAAAAATTATAGATAGTTTATTTGATTCTTTTTCCCCAGACGGAACGTCCCCGGCTGTCAAGTCCTGTAAAGAGAATGGTTTCCGTTTCATTCTCCCAATCGTGTCCTGCAAAGATAATCAGATTCTCAATTATCTCTTTGTCCGATTCTATCATTAATAGCTGTTTTTCGGTCAGAAAAGACCAATTTCCATTCATTTGCACATTTTTCCATTCATCGTCCGTCATCTCCCCCGCACAAGTTCCATTCTTAGCCAAGTTGACCCGGGTGGAAAGATTCCACTCACCATCTTTCAGTTCGCCTTCTCCCCACAAGATTTGACCGGCTTCCAGTTGACGTTCATACTTAGGTTCCTGCACACGTATAATCTCCCATTCTCCTACCAGATCGGCTTCGGTGAATTCGCGTGGAGGAGTCCCCGCATATCTTTCGGGAGAAACGACCGGCCATCCATCCGGTGTAAAAAATAACTGGCGGACGTGCAATACCATCAGTTGGTTTTGTGGAGAAAGACGTCCCTGATGTGCCATAAAATAGTTTCCCTGTCCGCCGGTGAATACTCCGCAATGTGCAGTGCCCGCCCAGCCGGGATGATTCTCAAAGCGATAGGGAGCGGTCAGTATCGGGAAGTTGTTCGTAGTGTCCTTTTCGGCTTTGCCGAAATAGTCGGTAAACGGTCCCTCGGCAGCATCGGAACGGCTGACACGTACATTGTAGGTCGTCATCAACGGGTCGTATGAAGTGAAGAGATAGTACTTCTTCAGGTCAGGGTTATAGATGATTTCCGGTGCTTCCAGATTGTCTTTACGATAGTTGGCACGGCGGGCTACCAGATGTCCCAAGTCGCCTTCATTGAGAGCCAGCCCTGTTTCCGGATTCAACTCCACGCAGTAGAGTCCACCAAAGAAAGAGCCGTAGTGCATCCACCATTTTCCGGTGATTTCATCGGCTATCACACTGGGATCGATGGCATTCATGGCAGTGGAATCATTGGTTTTGACAATACTGCCTATTTGTGTCCAAGGACCTTCGGGGGAGTTGGATTCAGCAAGTCCGATATACGAAGTCTTGCGTCCGAAAGCGGAGACACAATAGTAGAGACGGTATTTGTCTTTGTAGGGAATGATATAGGAGGCCCAGATATTGGTTGCTCCTTTTCCATCGGCATGTTTCCGCACCCACTGCACAGCTTCTTCCGGAATTTCGGGAAATGCCCATCCCAGAAACTCCCAGTGTACGAGGTCTTTGGAACGACGCATCTGAATGTATCCCAAGGGCACCCCCTTTTCTTCGGCTTCCTTTCGGTTTTCACCGAAGATGGCGTCGGTAGAATACATATAATAATAGTCGCCCAGCTTTCGGCAGGACGGGTCGTGTACGTTGTATGTTCCCCATTGGAGGTAATCTTCCATTTTGGCTACTGACAAATAATTATCATCCCAAGGATTCGCGGATGGGATCGGGCTAAACACAGCAGAGGTGCAGCTTGTCAACAAGCTACCGGCTACAAAAAAAAGGGGCATAAACAAGTTTTTCATAACATTAATGATTAGTTTGTCAATCATGCCACAAAAATACGCCCCGTTTCCCCCATTGAAGGTGGACATACGAACATGATTGGTGGATAATCCGATAACCTGCTAAAAAGAAGCCCTCTTCCGCTTTTGCGATTTGAGATTATCTTTTAACTTTGCTACTATTAATACGTACAAATATGAAAAGACACCTACTCACACTCCTTATTATATATAGCGTTTTGCTTTTTGCCGGATGGAAGAGCGTGCATGCACAGGAACGATTTGCAGATCGATACAACATCACTTACGTGACAATGAACGAGGGGTTGCCTCATAATTTCATCGACGATTTATATAAAGACAGTCGCGGATTCTTGTGGATTTCCACTGCCGGAGGCGGAGTGTCACGCTACGACGGTTATGAGTTTGTGAATTACAATCCCAACACTCCCAATTGCAAATTGAAGAGTAATTTTATTATTAATGTATGCGAAGATTCAGCTCAACGTCTTTGGATGGTATCTGAAGGAGGAACGGATATCATTGACCTAACGACCTTGAAACCGACCGTACCGGGGGATGCCAAAGGGGTATTGAAAAACATTTTGAATCAGCCGGCTGCGCACGTCATGAAAGATTCGAAAGGTTGCATCTGGCTGCATTGTGCCAATAAACTCAACCGTATTGTATTTAATGAAGAAGGAGATGTAAAAATGATCTCCACTCTCGATCCCATTGTCTTGAACGGGCCGAATATCGCACTTCAGGATATTGACGAAGACGGTAAAATTTGGGCAGGAATTAATGGTGAAATATTTAAAGTGGATTGGGACTCACAGGGAAAACTGACAGCTACCCCAATCGCCGAATGTCTGAAATTCGAGCCTGGAACTTATATTTCCGATTTTCTTATGAAGGAAAACGAGGTATGGATTTCCACGGACCGGGGACTGTTCCGATATAATAAAAACGGGAACATCGTTAAACGATACGAACACGCCCCCAATAACCCACGTTCGCTTTCACAAAATTACCTGACCGACCTGTCTATAACCAATGACAAACAATTGATTATTGCCACCTTGCGCGGTGTAAACATCTATAATCCAATGACAGACGACTTTGAGTGTATCGCATCCGGTGATCTTCAAAATAGAAGTTCAAATCTGCTAAACAGTAATTTTATCAATTGCATACTGTCTGAGGAAGATCATATCTGGTTCGGAACCGAAACCGGTGGTATCAATATGCTGAGTCCACGACGATTGTCGATACGGAATTATCTACACAACAAGGAAAACCCGTCGAGCTTGTCTTGCAATCCGGTGAATGCCATTTACGAAGACAAGTATGGTACTTTATGGATAGGAACTGTGGAAGGCGGGCTGAACCGGAAAGAGCATGGCAGCGAAAAGTTTACTCATTTCACCCGTGACCATGGTGGACTAAGCCATAATTCCGTCAGTGCGTTAACAGCCGATCCGGACGATCATCTCTGGATAGGAACCTGGGGTGGAGGCATCAACCTTCTCGACCTGAAAGCTCCCCGACAAGTGCTGAAAGTCATTTCTTCCCAAACAAGCAATGGATTTCCAATCGACTTTGTGGGTTCGCTGACATACGATCCTATTAATAAAGGTATATGGATTGGCGCCAATCAAGGGCTTTACTTTTACGAACCGGAAACCGGGACAATCAGTGCTCCTCTGGCAGACAGAGTGGCGGAGAGTATTCATGGCTGCATCGGTTCTATTATTGATAAAGAAGGAAAACTTTGGATTGGATGTCTGGAAGGGGTATATATCATCGACCTTCATTCCCGTTCGGCTACAGGAGAGTTCGAATACAGGCATTTGAACTACAAACTGAACGATCCCAACTCTCGTCTGATTGAAAAAATCACCTGTTTTTATGAGACAAAGGATGGCACACTCTGGCTGGGAAGTAGCGGATATGGCATTTACAGACGGACTACCAACGAACAGGGAAAGGAAATTTTCATATCTTACAGCACTCCCCAAGGATTGCCTAACAGTAGTGTGCGTGGAATATTAGAAGATGGCAACGGCTATCTGTGGATTGGCACCAATAATGGTCTTTCCTGCTATCAGCCGGAGGAGAATCGGTTTATCAATTATACTTTGCAGGATGGGTTGATCGACACTCAGTTTTACTGGAACGCTTCTTGCCGTTCGGCACAAGGTTTACTGTATTTCGGAAGTGTTGGCGGACTGGTAGCTATCGAGAACAATCGTCCTGCCATTTCTCTTCCTGCCGCCAAGGTCCGCTTCACACGCCTGCGGATCGGCAATGAGGAGATATTGCCGGAAAGCGAATATTTACCAAAAGACATTGCTATCACTACGGAGCTACGGCTACACGAGAAGGAGAAATCGTTTTCGCTGGAGTTTTCGGCACTCACTTTTGAGCCGAGTAATACGGCTATTTACAGTTACCGGCTGCTCGGATTTGATAATAAATGGGTGCAAGTGTCCGGCAACCGCCGTTTTGCCAGTTATACCAATTTACCTCCAGGTAACTATACGCTGCAAGTGAAATATACTCCCGACAGAGAAAATGAAGGGGAAAATGTGACGGAGCTAAAAATTACAATTGTTCCTTACTTTTACAAAACAGTTTGGTTCATTCTGCTGATTATTATCCTCGTGCTAGTAAGCGTATGGCAATTCTATCAATGGAGAATCCGCACGCTGAAACGGCAGAAGGAATATCTGCACCGTACGGTGGAAGAACGCACACACGAACTGGAGCAGCAGAAGCATCTGCTGGAGAATCAGACGGAAGAACTTTCACGCCAGAACCAGATGCTGACCCAGCAGAATGAGAAGATTACGAGACAGAAAACGCAGTTGATCCGGATGTCACGTAAAGTGCAGGAGCTTACGCTTGATAAAATTTCGTTTTTTACCAATATCACGCATGAATTCCGCACGCCGATCACATTGATTATCGGGCCTATCGAGCGGGCATTAAAGTTGAGTTATAATCCGCAGGTAATCGAACAACTTCATTTCGTTGAACGCAATTCGAAGTATCTGTTGTCATTGGTCAATCAGTTAATGGACTTCCGTAAGGTAGAATCGGGCAAGCTGGAGATTGTCAAAACACGGGGGAATTTTCTGAAATTCATTGATTCGCTAATCACTCCTTTCGAGGTGTTTGCGGGAGAAAGGAATATCGTACTGAAAAGGTATTACAGGATGGAGACACCGGAGATTCTGTATGATGAGGAGGCAATGCGTAAAGTGGTGACTAATCTATTGAGTAATGCTATTAAATTTACGCCGAATGGAGGTACTGTCTCCCTGTATATATCTTCCCTATCATCTGGTGAAGGTGGAAAAGAATCTTTGTATATATGTGTCGGAGATACCGGACCGGGCATCCCGGAAAAGGATCTGAACCGGATATTCAATCGTTTTTACCAATTGCAGAATCAGGTAAAATATCCGGTGTACGGACAGGCGGGAACCGGTATAGGCCTTTATCTCTGCAAACGAATCGTGCAGATGCACGGTGGGGAAATCAAGGTGCGCAACAAGCACCTTTCAGGTTGTTCGTTCCGCCTTCTCCTCCCCTTGCAACGGGAAGAAGAAAAAGACGACAAGCTGATAATCATTGATTCTAACGATTCTTCGATTCATGCTACGTCCACTTCCGAAACTCCTAAAGAGAAAGAGGCTTTGACGATTCTGGTGGTGGAAGATAATGTGGATATGCGTGGATATATCCATTCCATCCTCCGTGAACAATATAATGTACTGGAAGCGGCGAACGGAGAAGAGGCGTTGCATATTCTAAACAGCAATCCGGTGGACTTTATCGTCAGTGACTTGATGATGCCGGTGATGGACGGTATCGAACTTTCCCGTCGGGTGAAAGATACTTTCGCCATTTCACACATTCCTTTCCTGATGTTAACTGCCAAGACTTCACAGGAGGCCCGTTTGGAAAGTTATCGTATGGGAGTGGATGAATATTTATTGAAACCTTTTGATGAAACATTGCTATTGACACGTATTCAGAATATCTTGGAAAACCGGAAACGCTATCAGCGTAAGTTCACGCTCGACATGGATGTGGATGTACTGAATATGGAGGAAGAATCGGGTGATAAGAAGTTTCTGAATCAGGTGATGGAGGTGATCAAAGAGAATTATAAGAATTCTTATTTTGAGGTCAGTGATTTCAGTGAAGCTGTAGGGGTGAGCAAAAGTTTACTGAATAAAAAGTTGCAAAGCCTCATCGGACAATCTGCCGGACAGTTTATCCGGAATTACCGATTGAATATAGCACGTGAACTGATCCTAAAGAATCGGGAAACAAAGAATATGAATATTGCGGAAATAGCTTATGAAGTAGGGTTCAACGATCCTAAATACTTCACCAGGTGCTTCACCAAATACTTTAATACGACACCGAGTTCACTACTTAATAAGGAAGAATAGCTTTACCTAAAAACAATAATTCTGCATAATAAGCTGTATTTTTTACACTTAAAACTTTTTATCCACCTCTAAAATACGTTTGTCCACCCTCATTTACAATCAATGCCATACTTTTGTCATGCAATCGGTGCTCAATCCTTTGGGAGAGCACCATGCATTTAAAGTTTAATCTAATATTAATATTATGAAGAATGACAAGAAAATGGCTGTCGTATCGTGCATAGCATTGCTTAGTATGTGTGCCTTTGGCGGCATGGTGGTGTATCCTACACCTGCAATGGCTATCGTGGCACAATCTCCGACTATCAAGGTTCGTGGTCAAGTGATCGACGAACAAGGTGAACCCATGCCAGGGGCTACCGTCAAGATTAAAGGTGGACCAGGCGGAACCGTTACCGATTTGGACGGAAACTTTCAACTGGAGGTTCCCGGAAACACTATCCTTCTGATTAGCTATGTGGGCTTCAAGGAACGTGAAGTGGCTGTTCGCAATCGTGCCATTATTGAAAGCATCCAGTTGCAAGCCGATAATAAGATGCTTGATCAAGTGGTTGTCGTGGGTTACGGCACACAAAAGAAATCCGACCTAACCGGTTCTGTTGCCGTAGTAGATGCGGAAGCCTTGAAACAGACATCAAACTCCAACATCTCCACCATGCTCGAAGGTAAGGTTTCCGGCGTGCAAATTACCTCCGACGGACAACCCGGAGCCGATCCTACCGTTCGCATCCGTGGTGTCGGGTCTTTCGGCGATACCTCTCCTCTTTATGTTATCGACGGTGTCCCCATGGGAACTTCCATCCGAGATTTCTCTTCAAACGATATTGAAACCATCCAAGTGCTGAAGGATGCTTCGGCTGCTGCCATCTACGGTTCACGCGCTGCCAATGGTGTGATTATTATCACCACCAAACGCGGACAAAAAGACCAACCCCTGAAAGTGGATTACAATGGATACTTCGGTGTGGATAATATCCCTAAGGATGTCTATGATGTAATGAATGCTGACCAGTACAGCCAGTACCTCGGTCAGGCGGCCGCAAACTCCAACACTCCGTTGCCAACGGGATACAAGCTTGACAGCCAAACCGGAAAATACCATTTCCAAGATGACACCAACACCAACTGGTTTGACGAAGTATTCAAAACGGGTATCCGTCAAAACCACAATGTGAACCTCTCCGGAGGTGGTGCCCATAACACCTATAATATATCATTAGACTATTTCAACCAAAAAGGAACTCTCGAAGGTGCCGGCCCTAACTACGAACGTTACACAGCACGTGTCAACAATACCATGGAGACTAAGTTCATAAAATTCCAGACCAGCCTTGTTTACTCTCATTCCGACCAGGACAACATGGGCTTGTCAAATGCTTCCGAATACGTTCAAGGTTTGTATGGCGACGTAACCAATGTGCTGCGCGGCACCTTGATGATGCAGCCCACCATTAAGGCATATGATTCTTCTACATGGGTACTTGATAACCTGGTGGGAATCGCCAACAACTTTAATTATGACGCTTACGGCTATGGCGTATACTACGATACCGTGCATGGTGATATCTCCGCTTCCAACCCGTTGCTGGTAAATAACCTGCTGCAACGCAACACCCGCGTGGATCGCTTCGTGGGAACCGGATCTGCCGATGTGGATATCCTCAAGATGATTGGAGTTGATAACAAAAATCATAAGCTCAACTATAAAGTCAACCTCTCTTACAGCAAAACCCATTGCAAGGACTTTACTTGGATTCCCGCATGGGTGCAGAGTAACCGTGTGTACTTGTCCAAAAGCAACGAACGACTCACCAAAGGGTCGCGCGACTATTCAGATGCTTTGATAGAGAACGTGATTACTTACGATGGCACGATAGGCAAGCACCACATCAACGTATTGGCAGGCCAGACTTATGAAGAAGAAGACACCGACCTGCTGACCGGATGGGGAATCAACTTCACCGAACCTTATTTCCTACAGCTCCAGAATGCTTCCGACACGTATTCTGAAAGCTACGAATACAAACATTCCATCCTTTCTTACATCGGTCGTATCAATTACAATTATGATGACAGATACTTATTCTCGGCAACAGTGCGCCGGGACGGCAGCTCGCGCCTGACCAGAAATATCCGTTGGGGAACTTTCCCCTCCGTCTCTGTGGGTTGGCGCTTCGACAAGGAAAAATTCTTCCCCTTCGACCAAAATGTCGTAAACCTGTTCAAGGTTCGTGCCAGCTATGGTGAGCTCGGCAACGAGAATATAGGTGAGTATATGTATCAGGCTGTCATGTCGCGCAACAACATGACTTACAATTTCAACGGTAACGTGGTGACCGGTTCTGCTGTTTCCACTTTCGTGGACAATAACTTGGCATGGGAGAAAAAGAAAACCTACAACGTGGGTATCGACCTCGCCTTATTCAACAATCGCTTGGAGTTCACAGCCGAATGGTACAAGAATACCAGCGAAGACCTGTTGTATGCTGTACCTGTTCCCGAACAAGCCGGTGTATCTAATACCACTGTTACTATGAATGCCGCCTCAATGAACAACTCCGGTTTTGAGTTCTCGGCTACCTACCGCAACCGCGATCGTGACTTCAAATATGAACTTTCGGCCAACCTCAGCACATTGCGCAACCGTGTGACTTCGTTAGGCTTTGGTACCGACTCTTACATCTCCGGAGCATACATCACCAATGTAGGCCAGGAAATAGGTCAGTTCTATGGCTGGGCATATGAGGGTATTGCCCGCACGCAAGAAGACTTGGACAACCACGCTACTCAAGAGGGTGCCCGGATTGGCGACTGCCTCTATAAGGACGTAAGCGGACCGGACGGTAAACCCGACGGCAAAATAGACGCCAACGACCAAGTGGTGCTGGGCAGCGGTATGCCTAAGATACATTTCGGTTTCAATGCCCGTTTTGAGTACAAGCGCTTTGACCTGAGCATTGCTACCTTCGGTGCGCTGAACTATCACGTCAGTGACGACATCTACAACTCACTTAACTCTTGCTACGGCTGGGGAAACAAAGAGGTGGGTATGCTCGATGCTAATCGCTTTAGCGAAGACGGCAGCACTTATCTTTCCAACGTGCCACGCACCTACGTCACCAACAGTGCCAGTTTGGGTTGGAACGACCTCTTCAGTTCACGCAAGATTCAGAACGCAGCCTACTGGAAGATTGCCAATGTAGAGTTGGGTTACAACTTCCCTAACGAGTGGTTCGGTAAATATGTATCTGATGTACGTTTCTATGTGTCAGCACAGAATCTCCACACATTCACCGGCTATCACGGTTATAATGTAGACTATGCGGGAGGTACTTTCACCCCGGGATACAACTTCTGTTCTTATCCTACTGCACGCACTTTCATGTGTGGTGTTCACTTTACATTCTAATCGTTACTATCTAGTACCTAAATACTAAAAACATATTTTATGAAACTATATAAATATTCACTTGCTCTCATTTTGGGATTTAGCACGCTGGTTTCTTGCAGTGACAAAATGGATCTGTTGAATCCTAACCAGCAAACCTCAAGTACTTTCGGCTTTAATGCCGATGATTTGGAGGAAAGCGTGATTGCTGCCTACAACCACATCCGTATGGAGGGTTCCTATGCCCGTGTAGGCTACACCATCGACGTGTGCCGTGGCGATGAAGCCTGGAACTCTTCACAAGTGTGGTACATGCCTTTCGATGACCTTAACGCAGAAGTTACCTCGGACATCACGTGGTGGCCTTGGCGGGAGTGGTACTACACCATCAACGTGTGCAACTTCGCCATTTCCCGTTGCGGTGAGGACAACAGCCAACTTTCTAATAAAATGAAACGCATCAAAGGACAAGTGCTTTTCCTACGCGGCCTGTCGTACTACAATCTGGTTGGTTATTATCAGAATCCGCCCCTCATCACAGATTATGCCACCTATTCTTCGTTGGACGGACTTTATACCTCCAACAGCACCTACGATGCCGTACTAGACCAGGTGGAAAAAGATTTCCACGAGGCGATGGAATTGCTTCCTTCCCGTGATGAAGGTGGCGAATGGGCAGGAGGACGTGCCACCTGTGGCGCTGCGGCAGGCTATTATGCCCGCGCCCTCATGATGCGCCAAAAATACAGCGATGCACTCACGGTGCTGAAAGACATCATCGGCAAGAAATACGGCACCTATCGACTGATGCTCAACTATGGTGATAACTTCCGCGAAGGTTCGGCATACGAGAACAATGCGGAAAGCCTCTTCGAAGTGCAGTATCTTGACTATGGTTCGCAAGGCACCGATGACGAGTGGACTCCGGTAAATACAAGTCCTAATGCCACACAAGGATCGGCCATTGAGAGCAACTTTGGTCCCGGTAACTATGGCGGTTGGGCCGACATCTCGGCTTCGCCCTGGCTCTATCAACTCTTCAAAAGTGAACGTACTATCAATGGCAAACTCGACCCAAGACTCTATTGGACCATCGGAACCTACGAAAACGACTGGGCGAATTTCGAGTATGGCAATGTAGCTTATACGCACAAACTTACAGCCACCGACAATATGGTGACCAACAACACTTACGGTGGTCTGCCGATCGCCAAATTCACGAATCTCCGTACCGGTCTGTACAGCACCATCGTTACAGGCTTGCACGATGGTATCAACCTGCGCCTGATGCGCTATTCAGATGTGCTGCTCCGCGCTGCCGAGTGCGAGAATGAAGTCAATGGTCCCACACAGCAGGCTATCGACTGGATTAACGAAGTGCGCAATCGAGCTGATTTGCCCGACTTGGAACTTTCCGACTTCAACACGGCTGACAAACTCTTTGAGCAGATTGCCAACGTAGAGCGTCCCAAAGAATTCGGATGCGAATTCGGCCGAGGCTTCGACCTCATCCGCTGGGGCTTCTTCTATGACAGCGGCCGCTTGCTGCAACTCAAGGAACACGGCACGGTACGTCGCTCTACAACGGGAGTAAAGAATCCTGTGAGCTACAGCGATGTAGCAAACGATCCCGAACTGAAGAGCACTTTCGATACCTACATATCGGGACACGAATTCCTGCCCATTGTGCAGCAGTTGATGAACAACAACCCGAATCTGAAAGGCAACTCCGCCAACTATAGTTCAGATAATTCCACTTATTTCCGGGAAAGCGGATGTAAAGTGCGTCCGGTTGTTAATTTAAGCAAGTAAACAAACTTAGAGACCTATTAAATTTTAAGACAATGAGAATACTAAAAAAGATAGCATACGCTTGCTGTTCCGTAACCTTTGGATTACTGACACTGACAGGCTGCACGGATGGCAAACTTTATGAGGTAGACGCCCCCGACTGGATTTCTGATAAGATACAGGAAATTGAGGATTCGAAGAAACAACCGGAAGATGAAGAACTTGAGGGTATGCAGGAAGATGTGTACACCATCGGTAATACGGATTTCACCTCCGGTTTCTGGAGTGCTTTCTCCAAGTATTACGTGGTACCTGATGGCGAGAAGTGGAATGCGGTGTTCAAACTCCATATCAATCCGGCCGATAACACGTATTACAAGAATTATGCCATTGTAGTCACCAACGATGTGGATCGTGGAGGTACAGGATACACTGAATATGGAGCTATCCGTTTTGACTTCGCAGCAGCCCTCAATTCCGAGTGGGGCACTTATATCGATAGGCAATACATCTCGAGTACGTTGATTTTCAGTCCCGACAACGACATAGATGCCAATGTGCAGAAATTAGGCGGCAAGGTGACACTTACCGTAGACCGCACCAACGAAAGCGCTTTCACCATAAAGATGACCAACGGCGAGGTGACCAAGACTTACGAGCAACCATATAAGGAAGAAAATCTGAACGCAGATGCGAGCAATACCAATATCCGCTGCTTCTTAGTTCCCGAAGGTTCTTACATCGACTTCTTGCAAACCAACATCGTCCCTATAGGCGGCCTAACATCTGCCCTAGACAAGAATCCGGTATCGATGGTACTGCAAGACGTACCCGAACTGGTCAACGTAGGTACTCCGCTCGAAGAGGCCATGGCCAATGTCTCGGCTATCGTTACCTTTGAAGAGGGAGTGACCAAAACTGTGCCGGCTGCCGAACTCACTTTCTCTGCCATCCCCGATATGGAGCAACCGGGCGTGAAAACTCTTGTGGTTATCTACAACAAGACCTTAAAGGGTGAGAATTGCGATAAGCCGATTATGGCTAATACCACCTTTGAAGTAGTGGAACAGATTGCATCCATCGAGGTGACTACCCCACCCTCGCACACGCAATACTATTATTACAGTTCGGCAGCTACTGAGAGTCTGGCGAACCGGACGATGGCCTTCGACCCGACAGGTATGGTGGTTACGGCAACTTACACCGACCAAAGTACAAGAATCATTGACAACGCAAGACTCAGCTTCTCCGCCGTTCCTGCCAAGACCGGTTCTCAGACTGTTACCATTACGGCTGGAGAAGGAATCACCGCAACGGTAGAGGTTACCGTCTCCAAATCTACAACTTCTGAAGTGAGGAACACAGCCAACATGGTAGGAACCGAAAACAACTCAACGGGCTTCGGGGCAGCTTTCTCAGACTACTTCAATATACCTATGGGAGAAACAAAGTCCATCGCCTTCACCAATTACAGCAATCTGGCTAACTACTGGAACAACTTCGTTGTAGTTCTCCGTAAAGCCAATCATATGGACGAATACGCATTTGTTCGCGCCGACAACTGGGGATCGGGCAACGGATATGGCGCCTGCGTTCACAACGGAACACAAGGCGACTTGAACACTTGGCTTGCCGGCATGAATGGAGCCAAAGTCACGGTCTACGTAACCAACTGCGGTAATGGCACCGCCGACGTTCAGGCAGTGATGGAGGGTACTACAGGTACAACTTCCACTCAATATTATTTAGGTATCAATACAGTGAACCCCGACGACCTGCACTTCGCACTGACCGTTGACGGCTGTCATCTCGTCTTCAATGAATAAGAATAAGAGAGGTTCACAATTAAATCATTTTATCATCCATATCAAATGAAAAAAATAACATTATTCTTCATGTCCCTGCTGACTGTCCTTGCTTTTGCAGCTTGCTCCGACGGGTTGGACAATATCGAATACGATAGAAACAGCGGTATAACCATAGCCACTGCCCAAGTCACTGCAACCACAGGTACCTCGCTGACTGTCACTGCATCGGCCACCGGCAATATCGACCAGATAGTCAAGAAAGGCTTTTGCTACAGCGTCAATGCTCAGAATCCAACCATCAAAGATAACATAGTGGAGGCCGACGAGAATTTCAGTGCCACGATTTCCGGCTTGACGGGCAATACCTCTTACTATATCCGTGCTTATGTCTACGGTAACAGCCGTTATACCTACTCGGATGCGTTCACTGCAACCACAGAAAGCCAAAGCCTTGACGAACAGCTCAAAAACTACGTGGCACCCGCCTATGAGGACAACTACGTGGACATAGCCGCCTGGAACCAACGCAGTAGATGGAACTTGGCTAACGTTCATGATCCCACAGTGATGAAAGCTGATGACGGATACTATTATATGTATCAGACAGATGCTTCTTACGGAAATGCACACAGTGGAAACGGACATTTTCATGCAAGACGTTCCAAAGATCTGGTAAATTGGGAATATCTGGGAGCTACAATGACCGAAACCCCTCCCACATGGATTAAAGAGAAGCTGAACGCCTATCGTGCGGAAATGGGACTGGAACCTATCGATAGCCCTTCTTATGGTTATTGGGCACCGGTTGCCCGTAAAGTTGCCACTGGCAAATATCGTATGTACTACTCCATCGTGATTACTAACTATATCAAAACGGGGAAACCGGAAATAGAAAACAATGGAAACTTTGACGGTTCATGGACTGAACGTGCTTTTATCGGACTGATGGAGACTTCCGACCCGGCAAGCAATATCTGGGAAGACAAGGGTTTTGTTGTCTGCTCTGCCAGCGATAAAGGCAAAACGGACTATGGACGCGTAAGCACCGGTGACTGGAACGGTTATTTTAAGATCAATGCTATCGACCCAACCTATATTATTACTGAGGACGGAGAACATTGGATGATCTACGGCTCATGGCACAGTGGCATTGCTGCCCTGCAACTGAATCCCGAAGACGGTAAGCCGCTCCACACCCTAGGCAATCCGTGGGACATCACAGGTGAAAACAACTCCGGTTATGGCAAAATTATCGCTACCCGCGGCAATAGCCGTTGGCAAGCTTCGGAAGGTCCGGAAGTGATTTACCGCAATGGTTATTATTACCTGTTCCTCGCTTATGGTACACTAGCGGTAGAATATAACACCCGTGTCTGCCGCTCTACCAACATCGACGGCCCGTATGTTGATATGGACGGTAACTCAGCTATGGGAAGCGGAGAACTCTATCCGATACTGACAGCACCTTACAAATTCAACAACAGCTACGGATGGGTAGGTATCTCCCACTGCGGTGTTTTCGAGGATGGAGAGGGCAACTGGTTTTATACTTCACAGGGACGCTTCCCGGAGAATGTCGGAGGGAATGAATATTCCAACGCTATGATGATGGGACACGTTCGCAGTATCCGCTGGGATGCCAACGGCTGGCCTTTGGTGATGCCGGAAAGATATGGAGCTGTGCCGCAAGTGCCTATCACGGAAGAGGAAATTGCCGGTAACTGGGAACATCTGTCTCTGACTTCCTCCACTGGTACTCAAAGAACATCTGAAACTCTGACTTTTGATGCCGGTACGCATAAGATTACTTCCGGCAGTTGGAAGGATGCATCGTGGACATTCGATGCAGTTTCACAGACGATTACGACTAGTGCCGGAGTAGTGCTTTATCTACAAAGAGAAGTGGATTGGGAAGCTAGTCCCAGAACTCATACTATCGTTTACGCCGCACAAGGAAATAAAAAGACTTATTGGGGAAAGAAAGTTCAATAAACGCCCATTGATATGCTTATTAAAACTGCTTCTTGAATCTTGATATTCAGAAGCAGTTTTTTCTCTTTTATGCTGCACAACATATAAGAGTGTATTTGATACACCAAACAAAAGTGTTACTTTTACACCCAAAATAAGATAAATATCTCATTTACATTAAAAATAAAACCATGAAAAAACATTTTCTACTTGCAGGATTTGCCGCGCTGATGCTGGTTGCGTGCAATAACAAGCCGGCTTCCGAACTGACCTTGTCCGGTCTTGACCCGGTAAAATTTCAAACAGAAGTGAACAATGCCAAAACAGCTCTTTATACCTTAAAGAACAAGGCAGGCATGGAAGTATGCATCACTAACTTCGGAGGACGTATCGTGTCTGTCATGGTACCCGACAAGAACGGTAAGATGCAAGATGTAGTTTTAGGTTTTGACAGCATTGCTGACTATATTAATGTACCCAGCGACTTCGGTGCTTCTATCGGACGCTATGCAAACCGTATCAACCAAGGACGTTTCGCATTGGACGGTGACACGATCCAACTGCCGCAAAACAATTTCGGCCACTGCCTGCACGGAGGCCCGAAAGGTTGGCAATACAAAGTTTATGAAGCTAATCTGATTGATCCGACAACGCTGGAACTGACACTTGTCTCACCGGACGGAGACGAAAGATTCCCGGGTAATGTGACAGCTAAAGTGACTTACAAACTGACTGAAGACAACGCTATCGACATCAAATATAGCGCAACTACCGATAAAAAGACGATCATCAATATGACCAACCACTCTTACTTCAACCTGGCTGGTGATCCGTCAAAAGCTTCAACCGACAATATATTGTATGTAAACGCAGACTATTATACTCCGGTAGACAGTACCTTTATGACTACAGGCGAAATCGCTCCTGTGAAAGACACTCCGATGGACTTCACCACTCCGAAAGCTATAGGCAAAGAAATCGACAACTACGATTTCGTTCAACTGAAGAACGGAAAAGGATATGACCACAACTGGGTACTCAACACAAAGGGAGATCTTTCGCAAGTTGCCGCAAAACTCACTTCACCTGAAAGCGGTATCACTCTGGAAGTATATACCAACGAACCGGGTGTACAGGTTTACACAGGAAACTTCCTCGACGGAACTGTAACCGGAAAGAAAGGCATCGTTTACAACCAACGTGCTTCTGTGTGTCTGGAGACACAACATTATCCTGACAGTCCTAACAAGGCAGACTGGCCTTCTGTTGTACTGGAACCGGGACAAACTTATAATAGTGAATGTATTTTCAAATTCTCTGTAGAGAAATAATATTAACTCATAAATCATATTTATTGTGGAAGCATTAGATTGGCTAGTAATCGGAGTTTTTTTTCTGGCTCTGATCGGTATTATTGTTTGGGTAGTCAGACAAAAACAAAATGACTCGGCAGATTATTTCTTGGGCGGACGCGACGCAACATGGCTTGCGATCGGTGCCTCTATTTTCGCATCCAACATCGGTTCGGAACACTTGATCGGACTGGCAGGAGCCGGTGCATCCAGTGGTATGGCTATGGCACACTGGGAAATTCAGGGATGGATGATCTTGATTCTGGGATGGGTGTTTGTACCCTTCTACACACGAAGCATGGTATATACAATGCCGGAATTTCTGGAACGCCGCTATAATCCTCAATCACGTACCATCCTGTCGGTCATCTCTTTGGTGAGTTATGTGTTAACCAAAGTAGCTGTGACTGTATATGCCGGTGGTCTTGTATTCCAACAAGTATTCGGTATCAAAGAGCTTTGGGGAATTGATTTCTTCTGGATTGCAGCTATCGGTCTGGTAGTGTTAACTGCACTTTATACGATCTTCGGTGGTATGAAATCAGTTCTTTACACTTCTGTTCTTCAAACCCCTATCCTACTGCTAGGATCATTAATAATTCTGGTACTCGGCTTCAAAGAATTAGGTGGATGGGACGAAATGATGAGGGTCTGTGGGGCTGTTACCGTAAATAATTACGGTGATACAATGACTAACCTGATCCGTAGTAATGATGATGCAAACTTCCCTTGGTTGGGCGCTTTGATCGGTTCGGCTATTATCGGTTTCTGGTACTGGTGTACCGACCAGTTCATCGTTCAACGTGTACTTTCAGGTAAAAATGAAATGGAAGCTCGTCGTGGTACCATTTTCGGTGCTTATCTGAAATTGTTGCCTGTATTCCTTTTCTTGATTCCTGGTATGATCGCATTTGCATTACATCAAAAATATATCGGTGCCGGTGGCGAAGGTTTCTTGCCGATGCTGGCTAACGGAACAGCAAATGCCGATGCCGCTTTCCCGACATTAGTAGCCAAATTATTGCCTGCCGGTGTGAAAGGTCTGGTAGTATGTGGTATTCTTGCTGCCTTGATGAGTTCTCTTGCATCTCTGTTTAACTCATCAGCCATGCTGTTTACTATCGACTTCTACAAACGTTTCAGACCGGAAACTCCGGAGAAGAAACTGGTAGGTATCGGTCAGGTTGCAACGGTTGTAATCGTTATTTTAGGTATTCTCTGGATTCCTATCATGCGTAGTGTAGGCGATGTACTTTATACTTATTTGCAGGACGTTCAATCCGTACTAGCTCCTGGTATCGCTGCGGCTTTCTTACTGGGTATCTGTTGGAAACGTACTTCCGCCCAGGGTGGTATGTGGGGATTGATTGCTGGTATGGTAATCGGTTTAACTCGCCTCGGTGCAAAAGTATATTATAGCAATGCAGGTGAAGTAGCAGATTCTACATTCAAATATTTGTTCTATGATATGAACTGGTTATTCTTCTGTGGATGGATGTTCTTGTTCTGCATTATTGTAGTAATCGTGGTCAGCCTGGCAACCAAAGCTCCGACTGCAGAAAAGATTCAGGGATTAGTATTCGGTACAGCTACCAAAGAACAAAAAGCAGCTACACGTGCAAGCTGGAATCACTGGGATATTATTCATACTGTAATTATTCTGGCTATTACAGGTGCTTTCTACTGGTATTTCTGGTAAAAAATAAGCCCTTCCTTCAACCTTCTCTTTGGGAAAGGTTGAAGGAATATAAAAATAGTCTTGCCAACGGAAAGACTGGTTTATTATAACTAAAATCACAATCTAAATGGATAAAGATAATTCACAAGAGTCAATGATAAGCTCAAACTCCCTCTCTTTTGGAAAGAACCGGGGGGAGGCTTATTATAGCTCGAATCCCACCTTTTATGTCGGCATCGACTGCATCATCTTTGGTTTCAACGAAGGGGAAATCAGCTTGCTATTGTTAAAGAGAAACTTCGAGCCGGCAATGGGTGAATGGTCACTGATGGGAGGATTTGTGCAAAACAATGAAAGTGTGGATGATGCCGCCAAACGTGTATTGCATGAGCTTACCGGATTGGAAAACGTCTACATGGAACAGGTAGGAACTTTCGGAGCAATCGACCGCGATCCGGGTGAACGGGTTATCTCCGTGGCTTACTATGCATTGATTAACATCAATGAGTATGACCGGAAACTGGTTCAGAAGCACAATGCTTACTGGGTGAATATGAACGAACTTCCCCCGCTTATCTTCGACCATCCTGAAATGGTAGAAAAAGCACGGGAACTGATGAAACAGAAAGCATCCGTAGAACCTATCGGATTCAATCTGCTTCCGAAACTCTTTACATTATCCCAATTACAAAGTTTATATGAGGCCATTTACGGTGAAACAATGGATAAACGAAACTTCCGTAAAAGAGTGGCTGAAATGGATTATATAGAAAAGACTGATAAAATTGATAAACTGGGTTCCAAACGGGGCGCTGCCTTGTATAAGTTCAACGGCAAGGCTTACCGCAAAGACCCGAAATTTAAAATATAATCATTATGCTGGAAGAACTAAAAGAAAAAGTATTTCATGCCAATCTTGAATTGGTAAAGCATGGATTAGTCATCTTTACCTGGGGCAATGTCTCTGCTATCGACCGTGAAAGCGGATTGGTAGTAATCAAACCCAGTGGTGTAAGTTATGATGATATGAAAGCCGAAGATATGGTAGTAGTGGATTTGGATGGCAAGGTCGTTGAAGGACGACTGAAGCCATCCTCGGATACTCCTACTCACGTAGTACTTTACAAAGCATTTCCGGAGATTGGCGGAGTGGTACACACCCACTCTACTTATGCGACTGCCTGGGCACAGGCGGGATGCGACATTCCGAACATCGGAACGACTCACGCGGATTATTTCCATGACGCCATTCCCTGCACGGCAGATATGACGGAAGCGGAAGTGAAAGGCGCTTACGAACTGGAAACCGGTAATGTGATAGTGAAACGTTTTGAAGGATTGAATCCTGTACATACACCGGGAGTATTGGTGAAGAATCACGGTCCTTTCTCTTGGGGAAAAGATGCGCACGATGCTGTACACAACGCCGTGGTAATGGAACAGGTAGCCAAAATGGCAAGTATCGCTTATGCGGTAAACCCGAATTTAACAATGAACCCGCTGCTGGTAGAAAAACATTTCAGCCGCAAGCATGGTCCGAATGCTTATTATGGACAGTAACAATAAAAAAAACAGATATTAAAAATTAAAGCAATAACATTATGAATAACGTATTTGATCAATATGAAGTATGGTTCGTAACAGGAGCACAGCTTCTGTACGGAGGTGACGCAGTAATCGCAGTAGACGCACACTCTAATGAAATGGTAAACGGACTGAATGAATCCGGTAAACTCCCTGTCAAGGTGGTATACAAAGGTACTGCCAACTCTTCTAAAGAAGTGGAAACTGTATTCAAAGCAGCCAATAACGATGAAAAATGTATCGGTGTAATCACTTGGATGCATACTTTCTCTCCTGCTAAGATGTGGATTCATGGTCTGCAACAGTTGAAGAAACCATTGTTACACCTGCACACACAGTTCAACAAGGAAATTCCTTGGGATACAATGGACATGGACTTCATGAACCTGAACCAGTCAGCTCACGGTGACCGCGAATTCGGACATATCTGTACCCGTATGCGCATCCGTCGTAAAGTAGTGGTAGGTTACTGGAAAGAGGAAGACACTTTGCACAAGATCGCTGTCTGGATGCGTGTTTGTGCCGGTTGGGCAGACTCACAGGATATGCTGATTATCCGTTTCGGCGACCAGATGAACAATGTAGCTGTAACTGACGGTGATAAAGTGGAAGCTGAACAACGTATGGGTTACCATGTAGATTATTGCCCGGTAAGCGAATTGATGGAATACCACAAAGAAATCAAAAATGAAGATGTAGATGCATTGGTAGCTACCTACTTCAAAGAATACGACCACGATGCTTCTTTGGAAGACAAATCGACTGAAGCTTATCAGAAAGTATGGAATGCCGCTAAAGCAGAACTTGCCATGCGTGCTATCCTGAAATCTAAAGGCGCTAAAGGATTTACGACCAACTTCGACGATTTGGGCGACATCGAATACAATGGTTTCGATCAGATCCCGGGGCTTGCTTCACAACGTCTGATGGCGGAAGGTTACGGATTCGGCGCTGAAGGAGACTGGAAATCGGCTGCTCTTTACCGTACGGTATGGGTAATGAATCAGGGACTTCCCAAAGGTTGTTCATTCTTGGAAGACTATACACTGAACTTCGACGGTGCCAACAGCTCTATCCTGCAGTCACACATGTTGGAAATCTGCCCGCTTATCGCAGCCAACAAACCGCGCCTGGAAGTACACTTCCTCGGTATAGGTATCCGCAAAAGCCAGACAGCAAGATTGGTATTTACTTCAAAGACAGGCGCAGGATGCACTGCTACAGTAGTAGATATGGGTAACCGCTTCCGTCTGATTGTGAACGATGTGGAATGTATCGAACCGAAACCGCTGCCTAAGTTGCCGGTTGCTTCTGCTCTCTGGATTCCGATGCCTAACCTCGAAGTAGGTGCAGGTGCATGGATTCTGGCTGGTGGAACTCACCACTCTTGCTTCTCTTACGACCTGACAGCAGAATATTGGGAAGATTATGCTGAAATCGCAGGTATCGAAATGGTACATATCAACAAGGATACTACGATCAGCTGCTTCAAGAAAGAACTGCGCATGAACGAAGTTTATTACATGTTGAATAAAGCGCTTTGCTAAAAAGCCGATCTCTCAAGTTTCGCAAGAGCTTAATCCAATTATTAAGCACCTGCGAAACTTGATTTTTTCTATCATTATCGTTATACCTTAAAATATTGATTTCAACATGAAATTAGATGCAAAATCAACCATCGAAGCAGGCAAAGCCATTCTTGGTATAGAACTGGGATCAACACGAATTAAAGCAGTTTTGATTGACCAGGAAAACAAGCCGATTGCTCAAGGTAGCCACACTTGGGAAAACCAGTTAGTTGACGGACTTTGGACTTATAATATTGAAGCTATCTGGTCAGGACTGCAAGATTGCTATGCTGATCTTCGCGCTAACGTAAAGAACTTATACGGCATAGAGATTGAGACGCTGGCTGCTATCGGTGTCAGCGCCATGATGCATGGTTATATGCCGTTCAACAAAAAAGAAGAAATCCTCGTGCCTTTCCGCACTTGGAGAAATACGAATACAGGTCGGGCAGCAGCAGTTTTATCAGAACTGTTTGTCTACAACATTCCGCTGCGATGGAGCATTTCTCATTTGTACCAGGCTATCCTGGACAATGAAGCGCATGTGAATGACATTGATTTCCTGACTACTCTAGCAGGTTATGTGCATTGGCAGATAACTGGCGAAAAGGTATTGGGTATCGGTGACGCATCGGGTATGCTCCCTATCGATCCGACAACCCACAACTATTCGGCTGAAATGGTGGATAAGTTCGATAAACTGATTGCTCCGAAAGAATATAGCTGGAAACTGGAAGATATTCTGCCTAAAGTATTGTCGGCAGGTGAAAATGCTGGTGTCCTCACTCCGGAAGGAAGTAAAAAGCTCGATGTATCGGGTCATTTGAAGGCAGGAATACCGGTTTGTCCGCCGGAAGGAGACGCAGGTACCGGAATGGTGGCAACCAATGCAGTCAAACAACGCACCGGAAATGTATCGGCAGGTACTTCTTCATTCTCTATGATCGTATTGGAGAAAGATTTGTCGAAGCCATACGAAATGATTGACATGGTGACCACTCCTGACGGAAGTCTGGTAGCCATGGTGCATTGCAACAACTGTACTTCTGATCTCAACGCATGGGTCAACCTGTTCAAGGAATATCAGGAGCTTCTGGGCATACCTGTAAATATGGATGAAATCTATAGCAAACTTTACAATATTGCACTCACCGGTGATACCGATTGCGGAGGTTTGCTTTCATACAATTATATTTCAGGCGAACCTGTAACTGGATTTGCTGACGGAAGACCGTTGTTTGTACGTTCGGCAAATGACAAATTCAACCTGGCAAACTTTATGCGGACTCACCTATATGCTTCAGTAGGAGTACTCAAGATTGGCAACGATATCCTGTTCAACGAAGAAAAAATCAAAGTGGACAGAATTACTGGTCACGGAGGATTATTCAGAACCAAAGGAGTAGGTCAAAGAATACTTGCTGCAGCTATCAACTCGCCTATTTCTGTGATGGAAACAGCCGGCGAAGGTGGTGCCTGGGGTATTGCCCTGTTAGGTTCTTACCTCGTGAACAATGAAAAGAAACAATCTCTTGCCGATTTTCTGGATGAAAGCGTATTTGTCGGTGACGCGGGTATCGAGGTATCACCTACACCCGAAGATGTAGCCGGCTTCAATACATACATCGAAAACTATAAGGCAGGATTGCCTATCGAAGAGGCAGCAGTCAAATTTAAATAATTGACAGTCGGCAATCCATTGTTGTTCATCAGAGATTGCCGATAAATCGCTGTTTATCAAGAGTCAATTCTAACTAAGTACAAACATTAATTATCTCCACCCCTCTCCTCTTTTGGAGAGGGAGATGGGGAGACTATTATCATGAAAACCACCTCGTTCATACTTGCACTTGTGCTGTCCATCTCACTGGGCAAAGCTCAAAACGCCCCACAAGTGTCTTACTTCCCTTTACAGAATGTGAAACTATTGGATAGTCCGTTTCTGCAAGCTCAACAGACTGATTTACATTACATACTTGCATTAGACCCCGACCGTCTGCTCGCTCCTTTTCTCCGCGAAGCAGGGTTACAGCCTAAAGCCCCCAGCTACACCAATTGGGAAAATACCGGATTGGACGGACATATCGGCGGACATTATTTATCCGCACTTTCCATGATGTATGCCGCCACCGGAGATACCGCAGTCTATAATCGCCTCAACTACATGCTGAATGAGTTGAACCGGGCACAACAAACTGTCGGCACAGGATTCATCGGAGGAACTCCGGGAAGCCTTCAACTTTGGAAAGATATAAAAGCAGGAAAGATCCGTGCCGGAGGTTTCGACCTTAACGGCAAATGGGTGCCTCTATACAACATACATAAGACTTACGCCGGATTGCGGGATGCATATCTCTATGCAGGAAGCGACCTTGCACGCCAAATGCTTATCGCTTTTACAGATTGGATGATCGATATCACTTCCGGCTTGAGCGACGAACAAATGCAGGATATGCTTCGTAGCGAACATGGCGGATTAAACGAAACGTTCGCTGACGTGGCCGAAATCACAGGCGACAAGAAGTATCTGGAACTGGCACGCCGTTTCTCCCACAAGCTTATCTTAGACCCGCTTATCAAAGAGGAAGACAAATTGACGGGAATGCACGCCAACACACAGATTCCAAAAGTGATCGGCTACAAGCGAATAGCCGAAGTGTCACAAGACGACAAGACTTGGAATCATGCTGCAGAATGGGATCATACCGCCCGTTTTTTCTGGAACACGGTAGTCAATCACCGTTCCGTCTGCATCGGAGGAAATAGCGTCCGCGAACATTTCCATCCGTCGGATAACTTCACGTCCATGCTGAACGACGTTCAAGGACCGGAGACCTGCAATACTTACAACATGCTCCGGCTTACTAAAATGCTTTATCAGAATTCTCACAATCCGAATCAAACAAACGAACCTGATCCAAACTACGTAAACTATTACGAACGTGCGCTTTACAATCATATCCTAGCGTCACAAGAGCCGGATAAAGGTGGATTTGTCTACTTCACTCCTATGCGTCCAGGACACTATCGTGTATACTCACAACCGGAAACATCCATGTGGTGCTGTGTAGGTTCAGGCTTGGAGAATCATACCAAATACGGTGAATTTATCTATGCGTATCGGAAAGACACACTTTATGTCAATCTCTTCATTCCTTCACAACTGACCTGGAAAGAGCAAGGCATTATTTTGACACAGGAAACCCGTTTCCCTGATGACGACAAGGTAACTTTGCGAATAGATGAAGCGCCTAAGAAAAAACGTACTTTAATGATACGTATTCCGGAATGGGCGAACCAATCCAAAGGATATAGCGTCAGCATCAATGGAAAAAGAAAAATGTTCGTTATGGCAAAAGGTAACCAGTATCTTCCTCTCTCCCGCAAATGGAAAAAAGGGGATGTCATTACTTTCCACTTGCCTATGAAAGTCAGCGTGGAACAGATTCCCGACAAGAAAGATTATTATGCTTTCTTATATGGTCCAATCGTTCTTGCAGCTTCCACAGGCACTGAATATCTTGATGGTTTATATGCCGATGACAGTCGTGGCGGCCATATCGCTCATGGCAAACAAATTCCTTTACAAGAAGTTCCGATGCTGATAGGAAATCCTGATTCAATCTGCAAATCTCTTCAGAAAGAACAGAATAGCCGGATTACTTTCAGCTATAACGGAGAGGTGTATCCTGCACAAGGCAAAGCATTGAAACTCGTTCCGTTCTTCCGCCTGCATAATTCCCGTTATGCCGTTTATTTCCGGCAGGCAAGCGAAGAGCAGTTTAAAGCGATTCAGGAAGAGATGGCAACGGCTGAACGAAAAGCAACAGAATTGGCTAATCAAACCATTGACCTTATCTTCCCTGGCGAACAGCAGCCGGAGTCTGACCATGGCATCCAGTATGAACAGGCAGAAACAGGGACGAATAAAGACCGGCATTTCCGACGTGCCAAAGGTTGGTTCGGCTATCAGCTGAAAGTGAAAGAGGAAGCAAGCCGCATACTGATTACAATACGGAAAGATGACCGCAATAAAGTGGCTATTCTTTTGAATAACGAAAAGTTGGCTATTCATCCAACTGTCAGTGAAGCGGATAAAGACGGTTTCATAACCCTTTCATACGTTTTGCCTCAAAAATTGAATACGGGTAGTTGTCCGATACGTTTTATCCCTGACAGGACGGAATGGACCTCTGCCGTTTATGAAGTTCGTTTACTAAAATAGAAGTCACCACAGATTACACGGATTAACACAGATTATTTATGGGTTATAACATGATAGTAGTCAGAATAAAATCAATCTGTGATAATCTGCGTAATCTGTGGTAAAAAATAATCATTAAACAAATACCATTTATGAAAGCAAAACTATTAGTCAGCACGGCTTTTCTGGCAGCATCTGTATCTCTTTCTGCACAAAAGAGTGCTACCATAACCGTACATGCCGATCAAGGCAAAGAAATCATACCGAAGGAAATTTACGGCCAGTTTGCCGAACACTTGGGTTCATGTATCTACGGCGGTCTTTGGGTAGGCGAAAACTCGGATATTCCTAATATCAAGGGATATCGCACAGACGTATTCAATGCACTGAAAGACTTGTCCGTTCCCGTTCTTCGCTGGCCGGGCGGATGCTTTGCCGATGAATACCACTGGATGGACGGCATTGGTCCGAAAGAGAACCGTCCGAAGATGGTGAATAACAACTGGGGCGGAACCATTGAAGATAATAGTTTCGGAACGCACGAGTTTTTGAATCTTTGCGAAATGCTGGGTTGCGAACCATACGTGAGTGGAAATGTAGGTAGCGGCACAGTGGAAGAGCTTGCCAAATGGGTGGAATATATGACTTCTGACGGAGACTCGCCTATGGCTAACCTTCGCCGTAAGAATGGTCGCGACAAAGCATGGAAATTGAAATATCTCGGCGTAGGAAATGAAAGCTGGGGGTGCGGTGGCAGCATGCGTCCGGAATATTACGCAGACTTATATCGTCGTTATTCTACTTATTGCCGTAATTATGACGGCAACCGTCTGTTCAAGATTGCCAGTGGCGCAAGTGACTATGATTACAAATGGACAGATGTATTGATGAATCGTGTAGGACACCGGATGGACGGTCTTTCTCTGCACTATTATACCGTAACCGGATGGAGTGGCAGCAAAGGATCAGCCACTCAATTCAACAAGGATGATTATTACTGGACGATGGGCAAATGTCTGGAAGTGGAAGATGTACTCAAGAAACATTGTACCATCATGGACAAATATGACAAGGACAAGAAAATCGCCCTCTTACTGGACGAATGGGGAACCTGGTGGGATGAAGAACCGGGAACCATCAAAGGACATCTGTATCAGCAAAACACGTTGCGTGATGCTTTCGTGGCTTCTTTAAGTCTTGATGTATTCCACAAATATACAGACCGCTTGAAGATGGCAAATATCGCACAGATTGTCAACGTACTTCAATCGATGATTCTGACAAAAGACAAAGAAATGGTGCTCACTCCTACTTATTATGTCTTCAAGATGTATAAAGTACATCAGGATGCCACTTATCTTCCTATCGACCTGACTTGCGAAAAGATAAGTGTACGTGATAACCGCACTGTACCGATGGTGAGCGCCACAGCTTCCAAAAATAAAGATGGGGTGATCCATATTTCTCTTTCCAATGTAGATGCTGATGAAGCGCAGGAAATCACCATCAATCTGGGTGATACGAAAGCCAAGAAAGCTGTCGGAGAGATTCTGACCGCTTCCAAACTGACCGATTACAATTCTTTTGAAAAACCTAATATTGTAAAACCGGCACCTTTCAAAGAGGTAAAAATCAATAAAGGTACAATGAAGGTAAAACTTCCTGCTAAGTCCATTGTTACTTTAGAGTTACAGTAATTTTAGAGCAATTACTTATTGTATCACAAACAAGAAGACCGTAAAATTGTCGATAAAAAAGATAGCTCTTTTGGATTGTTAAATCCACATAAAGAGTTATCTTTGCGAACAATCTGACAGAAATCAATTAAATTTTAATGATATGAACGATAACAAACTTATGAATCGTGCAGCGGATAACATCCGTATTCTTGCTGCTTCAATGGTTGAGAAAGCCAATTCCGGTCACCCGGGTGGCGCCATGGGTGGTGCTGATTTTGTAAATGTACTCTTCTCTGAGTTTCTAGTATACGATCCTGAAAATCCCCGTTGGGAAGGACGTGACCGCTTCTTCCTCGACCCGGGCCACATGTCTCCGATGCTTTATTCTACGTTGGCATTGACAGGAAAATTCACACTGGACGAGCTGAAAGAATTCCGCCAATGGGGAAGCCCTACTCCGGGACACCCTGAAGTGGACATCATGCGTGGCATCGAAAATACTTCCGGTCCGCTGGGACAAGGACACACTTTTGCAGTAGGTGCTGCTATCGCTGCCAAATTCTTGAAAGCCCGTTTCGACGAGGTGATGAATCAGACCATTTACGCTTACATCTCTGACGGTGGTATTCAGGAAGAAATCTCTCAAGGTTCCGGACGTATTGCCGGTGCACTGGGACTGGACAACCTGATTATGTTCTATGACTCCAACGATATTCAGCTTTCTACAGAAACGAAAGACGTAACCGTTGAAGACACTGCCATGAAATATGAAGCATGGGGATGGAACGTACTTAGTATCAACGGTAATGATCCTGACGAAATCCGTGCGGCAATCAAAGAAGCACAAGCTGAAAAAGAACGTCCGACACTGATTATCGGTAAAACCGTAATGGGTAAAGGTGCACGCAAGGCAGACGGCAGCAGCTATGAAGCTAACTGCGCTACACACGGTGCTCCTCTCGGTGGCGACGCTTATGTAAATACAATCAAGAATCTGGGTGGTGATCCTACTAACCCGTTTGTTATATTCCCGGAAGTAGCCGAACTGTATGCAAAAAGAGCAGAAGAACTGAAAAAGATCGTTGCTGAAAAGTATGCAAAGAAAGCTGCATGGGCGAAAGCAAACCCGGAACTGGCAGCAAAACTGGAACTCTTCTTCTCGGGCAAAGCTCCGAAAGTGGACTGGGCTGCTATCGAACAGAAAGCAGGTAGCGCTACTCGTGCTGCATCTGCAACCGTATTGGGCGCACTTGCTACACAGGTAGAAAACATGATCGTTGCTTCGGCCGACCTTTCTAACTCTGACAAGACTGACGGTTTCCTGAAAAAGACTCATTCTTTCAAGAAAGGTGATTTCAGCGGAGCATTCTTCCAAGCAGGTGTATCTGAATTGTCAATGGCTTGTATCTGTATCGGTATGTCTCTCCACGGTGGTGTGATCGCTGCTTGCGGTACCTTCTTCGTATTCTCCGACTACATGAAACCTGCCGTACGTATGGCTGCTTTGATGGAACAACCGGTGAAATTTATCTGGACACACGACGCATTCCGCGTAGGTGAAGACGGTCCTACTCACGAACCGGTAGAACAGGAAGCTCAAATCCGCCTGATGGAAAAACTGAAAAACCATAAGGGACACAACTCTATGTTGGTACTTCGTCCGGCTGATGCAGAAGAGACAACCATCGCTTGGAAACTTGCTATGGAAAATATGTCTACTCCGACAGGATTGATCTTCTCTCGTCAGAATATTGCCAATTTACCGGCAGGAACAGATTACGAACAGGCAGCCAAGGGTGCTTATATCGTAGCAGGTTCCGACGAAAATCCGGATGTTATCCTGGTGGCTTCAGGTTCTGAAGTAGCTACATTGGTAGCCGGCACAGAGTTACTTCGCAAAGATGGCGTGAAGGTACGCATTGTATCTGCTCCGTCTGAAGGTCTGTTCCGCAACCAACCGAAAGAATATCAGGAAGCTATCCTTCCGGCAGATGCGAAGATTTTCGGTATGACTGCCGGTCTGCCTGTCACTCTTCAAGGTCTGGTAGGTTGCCACGGTAAAGTTTGGGGATTGGAATCTTTCGGTTTCTCTGCTCCTTATAAAGTATTGGATGAGAAACTTGGATTTACTGCCGAGAACGTATATAATCAAGTAAAAGCAATGCTCTAATGAAAACAATCGGATTAGCATGCGACCATGCCGGTTTTGAACTGAAAGAATATGTTCGCGGCTGGCTGGAAGCAAAAGGCTGGGCTTACAAGGATTTCGGAACTAACTCTACCGCAAGCGTAGACTATCCGGATTATGCTCATCCGCTGGCTCTTGCAGTGGAATCGGGAGAATGTTATCCCGGTATCGCTATCTGCGGCAGTGGAAACGGAATCAATATGACGCTGAACAAGCACCAAGGGGTTCGTGCCGCTCTCTGCTGGAATGCAGAAATCGCACACCTGGCCCGTCAGCACAATGACGCTAATGTATTGGTTATGCCAGGACGCTTCATCAGCACTGAAGAAGCGGACATGATTTTGACAGAGTTCTTCTCTACCAAATTTGACGGCGGACGCCATCAGAACCGTATTGATAAGATTCCGGTAAAATAAAGCTCGAAGATAAATCAAATAGGTGTAAAGCTGTTCTTCTTTTTGAAGGACAGCTTTATTTTTATACCGGTATAAGATTTTATCATATACGAGATTACAAAAGAAGGGCAACTTCGTCTTTATTACAAGACGATATTAAAAACTGAAATTATGGGTAAACTGAATATGAAAGAATGGATCAGCCAAACGATCCAACGTAAGGAAACGATTGCAATTCCGATCATGACACATCCAGGTATCGAATTTATTGGGAAAACGGTGCATGATGCAGTGACAAACGGACAGGTTCATTATGAGGCTATCAAAGCTCTTTGTGACAAGTATCCGGCTGCGGCAGCAACCGTTATCATGGATCTGACGGTAGAAGCGGAAGCTTTCGGGGCAGAGATTATCTTTCCGGAAAATGAGGTGCCCAGTGTGTCCGGCCGTTTACTGGCCGATGAAGCTGCTATTGAAAAGCTGGAAGTTCCGGCGTTGAATAAAGGAAGAATCCCGGAATATCTTAAAGCGAATATGCTGACAGCCAGAAATGTAACAGACCGTCCGGTTTTTGCCGGTTGCATCGGTCCTTATTCGCTGGCTGGACGTTTGTATGATATGTCGGAAATCATGATGCTGATTTATATTAATCCCGATGCAGCCAATACGTTATTAAGAAAATGCAGTGACTTCATCACCCGCTATTGCATGGCATTGAAAGCAACCGGTGTGAACGGTGTAATCATGGCTGAACCTGCTGCGGGACTGTTATCCAACGAAGATTGCCTGCAATATTCTTCTTTATTTGTGAAAGAAATAATAGAGAAGGTACAGGATGATCACTTTGCCGTAGTGCTTCATAATTGCGGAAACACAGGGAATTGCACACAGGCGATGGTTTATACCGGTGCAGCCGCTTACCATTTCGGGAATAAAATCAAAATGGAGGAAGCGTTGAAAGAGGTTCCGACCGATGCACTGGCAATGGGAAATCTGGATCCGGTGAGCCTTTTCAAGATGGCAGGTCCGGAGACTATGAAGGAAGCGACTTTGCAACTATTGGAGGCTACCCGTGCATATCCGAATTTCGTATTGTCAAGTGGTTGTGATATTCCGCCACATACGTCTTCTATTAATATAGACGCATTTTATACTGCATTGGAAGAATTCAATAAAACACAAGTTTAATTCTGTGTCCGCAGGATTACAACAACCTATATATTTCAATGCATCCACCAATGGTTGAACAGGAGCTTACTTATCAAAAACTGCAAATCCCATCATCTGATATTTACGAAGCGATGGGATATAAAGATTCTATGCCGGATGGAATGGTCATAGAAGAAATAAATACGTTACTTGACCGTATCACTCCCCTCCTCCGTCCCTGTTTTTTCTTTTTCCTCACTGACGGACTGCTTGACACTGAAAAAGCAACACTGACTGTAAAAGATACGGTTCTCTCAATCGGTAAAACCATTGCCCGCCAACTACGGGGTTCGGAAGCCTTTGCCTTTTTTACTGCAACTGCCGGAGTTGAATTTGAGAAGTTTCAACATCTGCTTCAGCAAGAGGACGACATGGTGAAAGTATATATAGCAGACTCATTAGGGAGCATCATTGCAGAAAAGGCTGCTGATTGCATGGAAGAGAAGTTGGCTGCATTTATCGAAAAGAGAGGTTGGAAGCACACTAACAGATACAGCCCCGGCTATTGCGGATGGCACGTATCGGAACAACAAAAACTATTCTCCTTATTTCCGGTCGCTTCGCCCTGTGGTATTCAGTTGACAGATTCCAGCCTGATGATTCCCATCAAATCTGTAAGTGGTATTATCGGAGTGGGTTCTCATGTCCGTAAGCTGGAATATACTTGCGGGCTGTGTACGTACGAAAATTGTTTTCGCAGAAAATAGTTTCACCACAGAGGACGCAGAGGACACAGAGTCTTTTATTATTAGATAATAATCTCTGCGTCCTCTGTGGTGAATAAAAACTAGTGGCCATTGAAGAAGATGTAAAGCCCGATCATAGTCACAATAAGTAATCCCCATAGGATAAGAACAATTCGTGCAGGTTTGTCCTCTATCTTTTCCATATTCAAGGTTCCCAGTTGCGGAGACTTATCCCACAGGCTGACTACTATCATGCCTATTCCGATGATAACGAATAAATAGAAAGAAAGCAGCATAAAATGAGGCCACGCATTATATTGTTCGGCCGGAAATACCCATAAATACAAAATTCCCACTCCGATACTGAACACAGTTCCCAATGTCAGAGCCATATTAGCAGCCAGCGTAGTGGTGCGTTTCCAGAACACGCCAAAGAGGAATACGGCTGCCATCGGAGGAGCTATAAATCCCAATACAGACTGGAAAACATTAAATAGATTCAGCCCCTTAATGCTATCGATTGCTATGGTTATTATGACAGAGATCAGTGCACCGACTACTGTAACCACTTGTCCCATCCTGATAATCTCTCTTTGCTTGGCCTGTGGTCTGATTTTCTTCACATAGATATCCATTGTGAATACCGTACTTAATGCATTCAATGCAGAGCCTACAGTACTTACCAACGCTGCTGTCAGCACAGCTAGCACCAAACCGACCATCCCTACCGGAAATAAATGAGTCACCATTGTCATGTAAGCCTCATCGGGATTTTCCAATTGTGGAAATAAAGCGAGGCAGATAATGCCGGGAAGAATGTAAAGAGGTACATCTAATATTTTCAACCATCCGGTAAAGTTGGTTCCCATCTGTCCTTCTTTGAGATTCTTGGCAGCAAGAACCGGTTGCACCATCGACTGATCCGTACACCAGAACCAAACTCCCATAATAGGATAACCCAGGATAATAGGTAGCCAGGGAAAAGCCGGGTCATCATTTGGATAGAAAAGATTCCAGTAATCCGCCGGAACGGCATCCACCAGTGCTCCTACACCACCCACTTTATAGATTCCCATGATAGCCAGTGTGGCTGATACTACAATCAACAGTATCATTTGATATACATTCGTGTAGGCCACAGCTTTCAGTCCGCCGAGCATCGTGAAGAAAGCGGAGATGACAAGTAACAGCAATGCCGATTGCCACATAGGAATATCGAAGACCTGACGGATCAGGACTCCACCGGCAAATAAAGTCAATGCAAGCCATGAAATAAGAATGGTAATAATGGTATACCAGGCAAGGATGTTACGGGTAGATTGTCCGAAACGTTTTCCCATAAATTCGGGCAATGTCGTGATGCGACTACCCAAATATCGGGGAGCAAAGACAAAAGCAAGCAGACATATAAAGACAAATGCATACCAGGCATAATTCCCCGAAACAATACCAGTAGTAAATCCGGCACTTGCGGAAGCTATCAACATGGAAGGTCCGACATTCGTCCCCCACATGGAGAAGCCGATATGATACCATCTCAACGAATTCTCCGCAAGGAAAAGACTACTCCCCTTTTTTCGTTTAGAACTTGCCCATATACCAATAGCTATCAAAATAAGGAAGTAGGCAATCAGAATACTCCAATCTAATGTCTCTAAGAATTTCACATGCATAATTCAAGTATTAAATAAGTAACGTAAGTTTAAATCTAATTTTCTTTAGGCAAAGATTACATGGATTTCACGGTTTTAATAGGCTATGTAATTAAGAGCCGTGTTTATCCGTGTAATCCGTGCCTTTTTATTCTATTTTTTATTTCCAATCAGTTCTTTGGCAACTGCTACAGCTGTATTCGCATTATCACTATATCCGTCCGCACCGATTTCGTCAGCAAACCCCTGACTGACGGGTGCTCCGCCAATCATCACTTTCACTTGATTACGAATACCGGCCTCTTCCAATGCCTGGATAACCTCTTTCATATACGTCATAGTAGTAGTCAGCAATGCGCTCATGCACAAGATGTCAGCATGGTTTTCCTTCACAGCTTCCACAAACTTGTCACAAGTCACATCAATACCAATATTAATGACTTCAAAGCCGCAACCCTCCAGCATGGAAGCCACCAGGTTTTTACCAATATCATGGAGATCTCCTTTCACTGTACCGATGACAATCTTACCTATTGTAGTGGAAGCACTTCCTGCCAATAAAGGTTTCAGTAGCTCCAAAGCCCCTTTCATGGCACGTCCTGCCATCAACAGTTGAGGAACAAAAGCTTTTCCATCCTGGAAACGTTGTCCCACTTCGCCCATTGCTTTAATCATATAATTATTGATAATCATTTGGGGAGCTACTCCTTCCGCAATGGCTTGCCGGGTGACTTCAACCGCAGGTTCCAGTTTCCCGGCAACAATGGCTTCATACAGAGGTTGCAGTTTATCCTCTTCCTGGTGTTGTTCTTCCCGTATACAAATACGTTCCTGTCCGGTAGCTGCCAAGTCGGCATCCTGTTGATGTTCATTGGTATTTACAGAAGTAGAAGAACCGGTATATTCTTCAACAATCCGCATGGCCTGTTCCACTTCCTTTTCGTTATGAAAATCCATTTCCAAATGTACACCGTCCGCGCCGATATGATCCAATAGGGGTTTTAGTTCGTCTAATGTCACCCAGCAAGCCATCACGCTCTTTCCTCCTGCCAGAATCTTCTTATACAGATCGTACCATTTGGGAGATCCTCCTTGTGGTTCGCCCACTCCAGGGGTCCATTGAATCGCATTCAATTCTTCAATTTCAAGCAAGGCAGGCAGGTGATGCATGGCTCCCACTCCATCCAGATGATAAAGGGTATAATCAATCTTCTGACATTGTTCACGAATAAAAGGTTGCACAAACCGGCGATAATCATCCTGACTAATCATGGTTGAAATATCACTTTGCAGTTTACTCATCTTTCCGGGAGCCCAGGACGAGAAATAACAGAAAGCCATCTCGTCGCCTTCACGGATGATGTCGTATAGTTCATCAAATACTTTGAAGTAGATGTCGTTGATTTGCTGCATCTGTTGTTCCAAGATTTCGGGCTGCATCACTGTGTCCAGTAATACCCTATCCGTTCCTTTCAGTGCGGCCAGAACATCCAATCCTTCCATCAGGTCGGGCATACCGACAAAGTAGTGTCCGTTGGCTTTCGCTTTGCAGGCTTTCAGGAGTTCTTTATGAAGAATCCAGTTCGGGTGTTCAAGGTTAAAGACTATTTCATCGGTGAAATCCGGGTTGGGATGAATCCAAATGGTGTCTTCCCCGCCTTCAAACACTCCGCCTAAAATGGCGGCTAGAGAACCGGGACCCAGTTGGGTATTCGCAACCGGAAGAATATCCGCTTTCAGACTGCTGTGCGCTACGTACCAGTCCAGATATTCAGCCCTCCATTGAGGGTCGAACCATTTTTGCGACAAATCTTTTGCCGGCGCGGGAGGCATTATCTCTGCATGTGGTTGCACTCCTTCCTGGAAGTGTTCCCACATATTGAGAATGATTCCTTTATGGTTCCACCAATTTATATAACGTTGTTTTGTTTCTTCTAAATTACTCTTCCATGTTTTCATACTCTGCCATTTTTTATTTATTCTACTCAAGTTTCGGAAGTAATTTATTAGGTTGAAAGCCTCTTGGTATATAGCGTAAGGTATCACTCTACGCAATATTATGTAAGCCTTTCAGGCTACTTACAAAACTTGAGTTATTTCTATTTATCTATTCCAAAATCCTTTATAATCATTATCTATGCGTAAAGCCATGCTCTTGCTTAAATCCATTTCATCCGTACAGTCCACGTCTTCCGGATAGATGGGTATCACGGCATTTGCACGCACATATACGGGCATTTCTTCCAACGGAACATACACGTCTCTCAACCAGCATGCTCCTTCCAAATGTTCTCCCGTAAAGAAGTTCACCCATTTTCCTTCGGGAAGATAGATATCCCGACGGTTTTCGCTGTTCATCACCGGAGCTACCAGGAAATCATTGCCGAAATAGTATTCATCATCTATATGCCAACAAAGTTTATCTTCCGGATGATGCAGAATGAGTGCCTGCAAGAGCGGATAGCCGCTTTCTATGGCTAGTTTACTTTGTTCTACGATGTATGGAATGAGCGAATAACGCAATTTCCACCACTTTTTCACCAACGGAGCTATGGCCGGATAGTGCCAGGGTTCACGCTTATTGGTTCCGTGATAACGGATATGCGATGTGAATACGCCAAATTGGGTCCAACGCATGTACACATCATCTGCTACTACCGAGTTCATAAAATTGGGCAATGTATGGAAGCCGGGAACATCATGGCTCCAAAAAGCAAATCCCGACAGACCGAAATGCAGACCACCTTTCAGAGAACCTGCCATTCCATCCCAAGAACTACAGGAATCGCCTCCCCAATGCAAAGGATAACGCTGGCATCCCGCCCATGCGGAACGTGCCCAGACAATGCCGTCACCTGTCACTTCTTTCGTAATTTCGTAAGCAGCCTTTTGATAAAGCAGGGCATACAGGTTGTTCAACAATTCCGGCTTCATACCTTTATAGAGGGCGTCCATGTGAATGTTTTCACCGAAATCGGTTTTGATACAGGTTACTCCCATATCCAGGAGTTGTTTCAATAGTCCTTTGTACCATTCGGTTGCTTTCGGATAAGTAAAGTCGATTGTTCCGGCATAATCCAGGGCGGAGAAGTTGGAACCATCGGTCGCTTGTTGTTTGGTCAATGGGGCTATATAATCATTGGCTCTGGCTTCATCAATCTGCTCTGCATTTTCTGCAACGTATGGAAGTTGCCATAAAGAGACACGATAGCCGTTCTTTTTCAACCCCCCGATGAATCCTTTCGGATCGGGGAACCGTTCTTCATTGAATTTCCATTCGCAGAGCCAATCGGTACGGAACCAGCCCGTATCCAGATGAATTACGTCACAGGGATAGTGTTCGGCACGCATGCGGTCGCATATTTCGTCTACTTCATCGGCACTGAAATAAGTCATACGGCTCATCCAAACGCCAAAACTCCAAAGAGGAGGCATAGACGGATAGCCGGTCAGGTCACGATAACCGCGAAGAATATCTTCCATCGTATCACCGCCTATCACAAATACATCCAGCAATGCCTGGTCGCTTAGAAACTGGACGGAACGGGTGGAATGTCCGGCCAGTGAGAGCTTGCTATGGGCACATGTGTGGTAGAATGTTCCGTACATTCGGCTGGATAGATAGAAGGGGATATTCTTATAAGTACGCCGGTTATTGACTCCTTGCCCATCTTGGTTTTTCAGGAAGAAAGTATGTCCGCTTAAGTCCATTTTAAAGAAACGTTCTCCGGTTCCGGCAAAACATTCATCGGGCTTACATTCAAAAGAAAGCGTTGCACGTTCTTTCCGACCGTCGCGTTTGCAAAAAGCAACAGGTAACGCATCGTAGCGGGGAGGCGAAAAATGGTCGTAGGCTGACAAGCGGATTTCACGCTTTCCATCAGGGTATAAAGTGATATCAAGCGTTTCTTGAGGGTCGGAAAGCAATTCGCTCCATCGGTCTAATAGAGGCTCTTCCACATTGATAACGGCACGCTTCGTTCCGTCCTCCGTCGAAAGAATCCATTTTCCTTTTTGTTCTTTTATAAACAGGGGCACTTTCTGAATCCGGTCACTGAATTGTAGCATTTCCGACTCATCTGTCAGCACATAATCGCCGAAGCCAAGAAACAGGCGGGTGATACCGATGTTATACTGACGGATGATTAACGTATATTCCTCCTGGGGAACATCGGTATCCGCCATCATATCGTTAGCCAGCTTTTGCTTCTGAAAGGGAACTGTTACGTAAATATCTCCTTCCTTTTCATAAACAGCCGTTGGCTTGTATGCTTTCCAAAGCGACTCATTCCTTGATAACTCGGTATCGAAATCAAGGAAATCAAATAAGTGATAGTTCGTTGGTTTCATCTATTTTATTGATTAAATATCGTTTATTGATTACTATAATTATCAGATTAGTTTGAATGATTACCATACTAGTCTAGTTCTAATGATTATTACACTAGTTTATTGATTGCTATACTAGTACATTGATGACTATGTTAATCCATTGATTTGTTTCAATCTTGCTTTATTCTTCCAGCTTTGTATTTAATACTGTCCGCCACTTGAGGCCCGTTATTCTTCCACACGTTCTTTTTCCCGGGGCGGTTCGAATCAAAACGTTCAGCAGGACACCAGTTGTTTTCCATTGTATATCCGTCCGTAGCTTCATCCAGATAGATATAAAAAGCCCGGTCATTCGTAGCGTAGGGGGCTTCGATTAAATGTTCGATCCGGTTATTTCGCATGACGGAACCCGGCTGGTTGGAAAGAGTATACAGGCCGCCTGCATCGTATAGCCGACGGGCAAAGTGATGTACATAGTTTGCTTCTATCCGGTTATTGCACATTCCGCTCTCCAGCGATGTCCATCCCCAGCCTACACAAATCCCTGAATAGTTCAGATGGCAGACTTCATTATGAGAAATATCCATGTTTCTGACATATCCGGCGCCGATACCTACACATCCCCAGTCTTCATTAGTCACATTACTGATGAAATTGTTTCTGATAGTAATATGGGAACATAATTCCCGTACGTCAACAGGAATAAAAGGGATGTGCGTCTCAAATCCTCCGTCCGGAAATGCGCCAACCAGTAAAGCCGTTCCTCCAATATCCGTAAATTGACAATCTTCGACGCTCGATGCTGTGACTGCCCATTCATAATCCAGTCCGGTGGATGATAAATGACGAAACGTGCAATGCTTGAAATCAATATGTTCGGCACCTCTTACACGTATCGCTGTTTCGGGACGGGTGATCCAGGCTTGGTTCTCCAGTTCCGCTTTTTCCGGAAGCCCCGGTTCTTGTAGTTTATAGGCATCCAATAAAGGAAATCCCCCTTGCAAGGTGACGTGTCCCTGATAAGAAGGACGCATCCAGGAGGTATGCGCAAAAGTAATTCCGTTAAATTGTATATGTTTTACCGGACGAGACAATGTACCGTCTATGGTCACTAAAGTTTCCAAGGCAGGGATAATCACTTCAGCTGTTTCCATATTTTCGCCCGCCTGCGGATAATAGTAAATCGTGCCGGAAGGATATTCCTGAAACCATTCACCGGGTTGGTCCAGCAATTCCAGTGCATTGGTCAGACAAAAGGAAGAATTTCCTTTCTCTCCTCCGATGACGGGTTGCGGCCAGGGATGCGCAAACTCCAGGTGACTTTCGGGTTCATGGAAGCGAACTACAGCTTGTCTGTCTTTCGCGTCTATACTTTTCACGCGCAAAATAGCAATCGCCCAGCGTTGATGGACAATCATTTCCAGTTGACCGGCATTTTGAAGTCTTTCCGGATTTACACTTTGAGAAACGGGGATCGTAATTGTCTGCTCTTCCGGATTGAAGTCAATCATTCGTTCCAATCCTCCGTCAGGAAATTGCGCAGCTCTTTGAACTTTATGACCGTTCACCCACATTTGCCGGGTTTCTACCCTTCTATTTCCTATTAGGGGAGCCTCTGCCGACCATATCTTCTGCCTTAGCTTTTCAGGAATTGCCGGATGATTGCATCCACGCTTCCACCCCGTAACAGCAACTCCACCACTAATTACAGGGTGAGCACCATCTACTGCACAAATCACCGTTGGAGAATCGGGTGTCCCACTATCTTCCGGACGAAGAAACAGAGAATTGCGCTGGGCATAAACACCCTCTTCCAAACGAATATAAATTCCTCCGGCTACTTCCGGCCGATTCAGTCTACGCCATTCACGAGCCTGCTTGATTGCCCGGTTTAATGTATAAAACGGAGCTTCCTTTGTCCCGGGATTCTTATCATTCCCCTGCAGGGATACATAAATTTCTCCCGCAAAAAGCGAGGGAAACCACCCCAAGAAAATGATAAAAGAAAGATAAATAAAAGTCTTTTTCATGGTACTACCTCAATGTGCTACTTCAATAAAGACGAACACACATCGATTTAGTACTCTATGTAAAGGCAATAGATAGGTTATTCTTACGAATGTTTTACAACATCAAATAGGTTACCGAATAAGACCTATGATAAATTGATAGCAAAAATAACCGCAGACAACGAACTTCAGTAAAGTTCCGAATATAAATCCGAGTAAAGAGCCCACACCTGATTTGAGTGCCTGCGAGAACTCTTTATTTCCTAATAGTTCACCAATCACCGCTCCTAGAAACGGACCAAGAATAATACCCCAAGGCAAGAAAAGAAGACCGACAAGAGTTCCTACAATACATCCCCAATTCCCCCATTTACTACCGCCACTATATTTACTTCCCAGCATCGGAGTGAAATAATCCAATACCTGCAAAACAGCTACAATCAATAGCCATACAATTAATTGTGTCGTAGAATATTGTACCTTATCCGTGAAGTGCAGAATGACCAACCCCACATAAGCAATAGGCGGACCGGGAAGAAACGGCAGAATACAACCTGCTAACCCGGCTATCATACAAAGGGCACTAATTACGATCAAAATAATGTCCAACATAATCTGTTTTTTTAATTCTGCACAAAAATACAGTATCTTTCATTAAATACAAGCTAACCCCGAGAATTATTTCCGCCCCTTCACTACTGTTTCAAAAGAGTTTTGCCAAGGCTGCAATTCTTAGTGTGAATGAGTTTTTCCAATACTTTTTTGAGGATGCCTCGTACCCAACAAGAACTTTTACTATCTTTGTGTCGTTAACGCTAAAGAAGCAAGTTGTTAAATAAGAAATCAGCAGGAGGACAGAAGATGGATCCAATGGAATATATAGTACCCAACAGAAAGCGTTTGCCTTACGGTATGATGAACTTCGCAGTCATCCGCCGCGAAGACTATTATTATGTAGACAAAACCCGCTTCATTCCTATGATAGAGCAGGCAGACCGGTTCTTTTTCTTCATCCGTCCCCGCCGCTTCGGCAAAAGCCTCACGCTGAACGTACTGCAACACTACTACGATGTGCGTACCCGCGATAAGTTCAACGACTTATTCGGCGACCTCTACATCGGGAAGCATCCCACAGCAAACCGCAACAGCTATCTGGTGCTTTACCTCAACTTTTCAGGTATCACCGGCGAACTGAACGATTATCGAAAGGGACTGGATGCACATTGCAGCATTACTTTCATGAACTTCTGCAAGAGATATGCCGACCTTCTGCCACCGGAGACTCTGGAAGAACTACGCCAAGTGAATGGGGCCGTAGAGCAGTTGGACTACCTCTATCAAGCCTGCGAACGTGCCGGACAGAAAATGTATCTCTTCATCGACGAATACGACCACTTCACCAACGCCATCCTTTCTGATGCCAAAAGCTTGCACCGCTACACTGATGAAACGCATGGCGAAGGTTATCTGCGTGCTTTCTTCAATAAGGTGAAGGCAGGAACTTATTCCAGCATAGAGCGTTGTTTCATCACCGGTGTAAGCCCCGTAACGATGGATGACCTGACGAGTGGCTTCAACATCGGCACGAACTACTCACTTACCCCCCAATTTAACCAAATGATGGGGTTCACCGAAGAAGAAGTGCGCGAAATGCTGACTTATTATTCAACGAACAGTCCTTTCCGCCATACTGTTGACGAACTGATGGAAATAATGAAACCATGGTACGACAATTATTGCTTCGCACAGGATTGTTACGGTGAAACTACCATGTACAACTCCAACATGGTGCTCTACTTCGTGAAGAATTACATAGATAACGGCAAAGCACCACGAGAAATGATAGAAGATAATATACGTATCGACTATGAAAAGCTGCGTATGCTCATTCGAAAGGATAAGGAGTTTGCACACGATGCTTCCGTCATTCAAACTTTAGTGAGTCAAGGTTATATCACTGGCGAACTGAAGAAAGGTTTCCCTGCCGTCAACATCACCAATCCGGACAATTTTATAAGCCTGCTCTACTATTTCGGAATGTTGACCATTAGCGGAATAGATAAAGGCAAGACCAAACTGACCATTCCGAACCTGGTGGTTCAAGAGCAGCTCTACACTTATTTGCTGAATACCTACAACGACGCAGACTTGAATTTCAGCAGCTACGAAAAGAGCGAACTTTCAAGCCAGCTCGCCTATGATGGCAATTGGCAAGCCTATTTCGATTACATTGCCGACTGCCTGAAACGTTATGCATCCCAGCGTGACAAGCAAAAGGGCGAATTCTTCGTTCACGGCTTCACCTTGGCCATGACTGCGCAAAACCGCTTCTACCGTCCTATCTCCGAGCAAGATACACAAGCGGGTTACGTCGATATTTTCCTCTGTCCCATGTTGGACATATATTCTGACATGAAGCACAGCTACATCGTTGAGTTGAAGTACGCCAAATATCGCGATTCTGAAAACCGTGTGGAGGAATTGCGTCAAGAAGCCATCGCCCAAGCCAACCGCTATGCCGACACGGACACGGTGAAACAAGCTATTGGCTCCACGCAACTACACAAGATTGTAGTGGTATATAAAGGTATGGAAATGCGGGTATGCGAAGAGTTATAATGAACAATCTCTTCACCCTTCACTTTTCCTTGTATTATCCTATCTATAAGCAGTTTATAGGTGAAGGGTGTTCCCTTCACCCATCCTTTCACGTTTTTTCTTTTTCAAATTGTACCTTTCCACAATAAAAGCACTACCTTTGTCAATCATGTATGTAATATACAATATAAAATGAACGACAATAAATTAAAAAACAAAACAGTCCCTTTCAACTACGCCCGCTGCTACAACGAGCAATGTCCGAAAGCTTGTAACTGCCTGCGTCGGGTGGCTGCACTTCTCACTACCGCTGACACGTCCTATATCAGCATCGTAAACCCAATGTGTATTCCGGCCACCGGCATTGACTGTCCCCACTTCCAAAACGCAGAAAAGATACATGTGGCATGGGGTATCAGCCACCTGCTGGACAACGTACCTTATAAGGACGGAACAAATATCAAGCAACAACTGATTGGACATTTCGGAAAAACGCTTTACTATCGCTTTTATCGCGAAGAACGCTTCCTAAGCCCCGCAGATCAAAACTATATCCGCCAACTTTTTCACCGGAAAGGTATCACCGAAGAACCGGTCTTTGACAGTTACACGGATGAGTATAATTGGTAAAGCCGCGTTCTAACCAGTTTCCAGCCTGCTGAAACTTTTTGTTTCAAGCGCTAGAAACTAAAAGTTTCAAAGGGTGAAACGATTCGTTTCACACCGAGAAACAAACTGTTTCACTACGGGAAACCATTCGTTTCAAGGTATGAAACAAAAAATGTAACTAGTTTAAAACAAAAGAAGCCCTGATGAAGAGGCAGGTGAAGCTTAGGCCTTCACCTGCTATCACCGATGAACAAAGCGATGCAGAAGATGTTGAAGAGGTGAAGGATATGTCTCATAAAGATATTTAGCTGCAAATTTCAATAAATAAACTATATTTGTAAAACGATGAGTATGTTCTATTGTACACATGAATATCATATACCCCCCATCATACATACGACCGATATATGTGCATGAGAGTTAATCAAAAACACTCAATATTTATCGGTCATCACAAAAACCAACTCCCCTCCCTTCATAATTTCCGAATGATGTATCCTGAAATTCTCAACGGGTTCGCCATTCCACGTTACCGACTTCACATACTTATTCTCATTCGACAATCCTTTTGCTTGCATCGTGAACGTTTTATCATTCGGTAATGAAATAGTAACTTCTTCCACCTGTGGTGCTCCCAATATATATTCTCCCCCAATCGGATTTACCGGATAGAATCCCATTGCAGAGAATATATACCATGCTGACATTTGTCCGCAATCATCATTTCCGCATAATCCATCCGGTTTGGGGAGGTAAAAACGGTCAAAGATTTCACGAATGAGTTGTTGGGTTTTATAAGGTTGTCCGGCATAGTTATACAAATAAGCTACATGATGACTAGGTTCATTGCCATGTGCATATTGTCCGATAAGTCCAGTCACGTCTTGCGTAAACCCTGTATTTTCCGCGGATGATTCTAAAAAGAATAAAGAATCCAGTTTGTTAGCGAACTTCTCTTTGCCCCCGAATAAATCGATTAATCCTTCCACGTCGTGTTGCACGTGCCAAGTATATTGCCAGGCATTTCCTTCTGTATAATCTCCGCCGGAAGTAGCGGCATGAGACAATAAGAATGTATTAAAAGGTGTACGCCATTTTCCTTTCGAATCCTTTCCCCGCATCATAGTCGTTGAGGGATCCAACAGATTCTTGTAGTAGGAAGCCCGGCGGGAGAAATAAGCATAATCTTTCTCTTTTCCTAAAGATTTCGCCATGCGGGCTACACAATAATCATCATAGGTGGACTCCAATGTACGGGAAACCGACTCTTTGGGGATGATGTCGAAAGGATAATATCCATAACGATCATAAACCTCCCAGTCCGAATGTTGATGGCTTACGGTAGAACTTCCACGAATAGCGGCATACGCCTCTTCCACGTCAAATCCTCGGAATCCTTTCAGATAGGCGTCCACGATGACAGGGATAGCATGATTGCCTATCATGCAATGTACCTCTTTTCCCCACAATGCCCAGATAGGAAGATACCCCATCGTGCGATAGTGTTCGAGCATACTCTGTATCATTCCGTCCACCCGCTCCGGGGAGAGAATGGTGTACAAGGGATGAGTTGCACGATAGGTGTCCCAAAGAGAAAGCGTGGAATAATAAGAGCCCGTCTTCGAGGTATACACTTTATCGTCAGCACCCCGATAACGTCCGTCCGTGTCCGCCATGTCGTTGGGCTGGATAAACAGGTGATAGAGCGAAGTGTAGAAATTCTTCTTCTGTTCGTCACTACCAGTCACCTTTACCCGATCAAACAAATTGTTCCATTGTCGGCGGGCTTCCATACGAATCTTGTCAAAGTCCCATCCCGGATTCTCTTTCGCTAACGCCGCTTTCGCGCCTTCCAGGCAAACGGAAGAGAGCGCTATTTTCACTTGCAACGTATCACCTTCAGCAAGGTCGAAATCAAGAATCAGTCGTTTCGCCTTCTCCCCTCCTGCCGACGGAAGCACTTCACGTACAACATACGGTTTGTCAAAAGAGATCACATAATAGTATTGCCGCTTTACCCAATTTTCTACCACTTGATGACCTGTGATGGTATGATTGTCGGGCATATCCATTTCAGCAGACAAGACATGGGTCTTCAGCCGCTCTTTATCCCAAACGATCCCGTTTTGAAAGTCTACCAGTAAGCGGGCAGGAGCAGCGGAATGATAAACGTAACGATGAAAAGAGGTACGCTGCGTGGAGGTCAATTCCACATCCACAGCAGCATCCGTCAATCGGACGGAATAATATCCGGGAGACGCCTTTTCTGATTTTTTATCAAACTTGCTTCTATAAACTCCGTCCTTCACTTCCCCACTGAAAGGCAATAGAAGAACATCTCCCAGATCGGGACACCCCGTCCCACTCAAATGCGTCTGGGCGAAACCGATAAGGGAATCATCCGCAAAGTTATATCCGCTACAATACTTCCATTCGTCATTACCCGTTTCGGGGCTTGCTTGAATGAAACCGAAAGGTATGCAGGCTCCGGGAAAGGTATGTCCGTTGTCGGAGGTACCAACGAATGGATCAGCATATCGAATATAATCATCATCCATGTCCGTCCGGAATAACAATGTTCCATAACCGGGGCCATCACACCATTTGGAAGCACCCTCTACTGACATCTTGGAGAGAACCCGGCGAGTATACGGCATATCCAATCCCTTGCGGGTGACGTAATGATTGTATACGATCTCATAGATAGGTCGAAACACTCCCCGTAATTTGTCCGAAATTGTTTGCCAGTTGCAATATCGGCCCGAAATATCAGTCCAGGTAGTAAAGGGAACGGATTCTCCCAAGTTATATTTCGCTGTATATTCGTAACCGGTCAACAGACGGTTATCAAGAGCGGCGTACATCTTCCCATCCCCCTGATTGTAAGCGGTTTCGCAGGCTTCCGCCAAATTACCTAAGCCGAACATCACGTGGTCTTGATCGCGACCGCTCTCCTGACACTGTCCGTTCTCGCCGATATAATTCTTAATCGTTCCGTTGTCGTGCCCGTTGTAATAGAAGTGAACTGCCTGATTGTAGAGAGCCTCATCTTCGAGGAAAATGCCGAAAGCCATGTATGCTTTGGTAGCAGCAGCCCCCCAGTTGCCGTTTGTATATGGTTTCGCCTTGAAGAAAGTGTCCAATACAGGAATGAATACCGTTCGCAACATCTTCTCCCAGCCGGCAATCTCCGCCGGAGTGACTTTGGAATAGGTATGTTTAATTAGTTCTGCCGCGTTCGCCAACATACTGCCTTGTAGAGAGGCGCACAGTGGGTCGTCATTGTCGTTCGGACCTATTAATTTCAGCATGGCGCTGTAAGCATTCAATATCTCTATCGACTTGCGGGCATGGGCTTCATCTCCAGTGAGGGTCCACATCAAGGCGTTGAGATAAGCTGCCTTATGATCGTCTTCACTAGGGCGTTTGGTATGTTTGTTCACTCCCAAGCGGGCTATTACCTCAAAAGGACCTTGCATCTGATAAGTGGACGAAGCACAAGAATCAGCTTCGAGCAATCGGTAAGAACTGTAAGCCGGCTCTATCCGATGATCTACGTAATATTTCATCCTCTCCAGACTCTCTTTCGTATGGAGAATACCCGGATGCATGAACTTGTTCGCTTCGGACAAAGATTGTCCGGCACGTATCTTCTTCCATCTCATGAGCGCTTCAATGTAATAATAATCAGCATAGATAATAGAGGCATCTATCTCATCGTCGGCTGGATAGTGTCCGGTAGAGTGCAGCAGAAAAGCAGGATTCTTATCACGGCTTTGATACTTCTTCGTAGAAAGGTTGCGGAGCATCTTCTCTGCCAATTTATAATATTTATCTGCCCGCTCCTTATCGTCTTCCAGCGTCGACAGTTCCAACAAAGCTGAAGCGACAACCGCTGCTGCCGAAGCATCTCTGGGAGCGGTTGGGATATCGGGAGCATCGAAGTCCCAATAAGGAATCAAGTCGGCAGGCAGACGACGGATGTAGAGATCTGCCACTTTTTCGGCAAAGCGAAGATATTCTTTGTCACGTGTTTCACGATAGACCATCGTATATCCGTAGACAGCCCACGCCTGTCCGCGCGCCCACATCGAAGCATCGCTATATCCTTGATGGGTGATTCCTTTGATGAGTTTTCCGGAAATGGTATCGTAAACAGCTACATGATAGCAAGAACCGTCTGTACGGAAATGGTTAGCTTTCGTCACACGAGCATGAGACAAAGCGATATCATAAAGCCTCTTCCCTCCTCCATTCTTGGCAGCCCAGAAAAGAAGTTCCAGATTCATCATGTTGTCGATAATCGTGTTATGAGGCCAATTGCTTTCTTTCACTTTCCAAGGCCATGATAAGATAGTACCTACACGGGGATTGTAAAGTTTCGCCAGTTCGTCCGCACTTTTCAGCAGGATATCTTTGTAGTAGTTCTCTTTCGTAAGGCGATAAGCATGACCGTAGCTACAAAACATTTGGAATCCCATATCGTGACTGGTAACTTTACTCGACAGAGACTCCAGCAATTTTGTAAAATGAACAGCTTTTTCCTTTATCTCCGGTTCATGGCTGTATTCGTAATCATACCACAGGACTCCCGGAAAAAATCCGCTTGTCCAGTCGTGGGGACTCACCATATCCCACGATGACTTGCCGGCTTCAATAGCTCTCGGAAGTTTCGAAGAAATTCCTATTGCTTTCAATGTTTTATGTATTTGCCGATTACAGTAAGCCAGTTCTTTTTCTTGGGCACCGGCTATACAGATAACGCATAAACTTATCCACAAAGAGAGTATTCTTTTCTTTATCATTTACCTATATTTTAATGATGTATATAATAACAAGAGGGTGTATCGAAAGTCTACAGTAACTCAAGACACACCCTCCCTTTATCCTCTTTTTACCTATTTTTTTACCTTATAATTGGAAGGTGATTAGTTTTCTTCCAAATATTTAATCAGTTCCGCTTCGTTTCTAAAGGATTTCATCCATTTAACGGTATAAGGCGATACGCCGTCCGGATATTCAAGATCAGCAATCTTCAACTTGAGAGACATATTGAATGATTGATCCGTAGGTATCGGCTTACCTAACGTGTAACTTGCTCCCGTCACCAAATCCCAGTAATAAACAGTACCATACTCCTTCTCAACGGTAGAATAAGTGCCATGTCCGTGCTGGTTACCTTTATCATTTATTAAAGATCCATATTCGGGAGAGTCAAATGTTATCGCTTTCTTCGCCGGAAGACCTTCTATAACTACCGCTACAATAGGATAATTACCTACGTGGAAGGTTGACTTTCTCTCTATATCACCTCTATATTTTCCATTGCTTTGCAAAGCAGGTGTCACCACCAAATTATCTCCGTCTGCTGCAGTCGTTGCATTGGCCGTAGCGACCTTCCATTCGGTTCCTTTCGCATCAATAGCTCCTTCGCTCGGCGGCATACCCGATTCCGTACGGAACAGTAGTGTCCCATATCCCGGATGGTCACACCACATTGCGTCCCCTTCCGGAGAGATTCTTGAGATAACCTGTTGCGTATACGGCATTTCCAGACCTTTGCGAGTTACGTAATGATTGTAAGCAATCTCAAATACCGGTCGGAATTTTCCTCTATCGTCATCAGAGATATTATTCCATCTCACTCCTGTCACATCCGTGAAAGGTTCAAAAGGCACATCGTACCCGAGATTATACTTAGCTGTATATTCATACCCTTTCATAAGTCTGTTTTCCGATGCGCTCCAAAGCGTCTCGTTGCCCTGATTATAAGCAATTTCGCAGGCTTCTGCCAGATGTCCTATCCCCAGCATCGTGTGGTTTTGGTCACGTCCGCTTTCCTGACACTGTCCGCTCTCCATAATATAGTTCGTCAAACTTCCGTTGTCGTGCCCCTCATAGAAAAACGTCACCGCTTCGTTATAGAAACTTTCGTCATCCAAAAAGATACCGAACGCCATAAAGGCCTTGATAGCAGCGGTTCCCCAATTGCCGTTTGCATAAGGAGATTTGGCAAAGAAGTTTCTCAATACCGGAATAAATACGTTACGGAACATATTCTCCCAAGATTTGACATCCGCATCTGATACCGAAGGATAAGTATGTCTCATCAGTTCAGCGGCATTGGCAAGAAGAAATCCCTGCAAAGCAGCGCACAAGGGAGCGTCATTATCACTCATGTCGATCTCACGCAATGTGCCGGCATAAGCGTTCAATATCTCAATCGACTTTTGAGCATGCGCTTCATTTTTGGTGATATTCCACATAAGAGCATTCAGATAGGCAGCTTTGTGATCCTCCTCGCTCTTAGTTTTGGTAGGATGAGGAGTCATATCTGGATTAAAACGAGCAATAGTTGTGAAAGGACCTTGAATTATATATGAAGCAGAGGCCAAAGAATTCTGCTGCAACAGTCTGTAACAGTCCACCGCTGGAGAAACATTCCCATTCACAAAGTTCTGCATTCGGGTAATGGAAGCTGTCGTGTGTAGAATACCGGGATGAACAAACTCCATAGAAGGTCCCACTTCCGTATAGTTGGGGTTCGGATTGGGCGGCGGAGGCGTATTATCTTCCTGACACGAAACAAACGTAAACAACAAGCATAATATCGGTAGTATATATTTCATTTTCATATGAATATCATTTTAAAGGTTCAACATTCGATTACCAACCCGGATTGTTACCCAATTCGTGACCGTTGGACAAAGAGTTCAGCCACTGCAAAGGAATCGGACGCAATTTAAACTTCCTCTCAAACGACTCTTGTGTCAAGGTAGTCTTGATTGTCCCACCATAGATGTTGGATACATCCCAGTTGTACTTCAACACACGTTCCGCCAGTTTGCCGGTGCGTTGCAAGTCGTTCCAGCGTGATCCTTCACCAAGGAGTTCTTTGGCTCTTTCATCCAAAATATTGTCTATCGTGACATTGGAATAACGAGAAAGCCCACCCTGCGGAGAATGTTTTTCAGCACGGGAAACAACGTAGTTAATATATTTTTCGGCATTAGCCTGATCGTTGTTATTCATCACTGCCGCTTCCGCCGCAATCAGACAAGTTTCCGCCAAACGGAAGAGATAGATATCACGCGTTCCCGAACCGGATTCGTCTTCCCTATACTCCGCGTTTCCATCTTTGAATTTCCAGATAGGAAGACAGGTACGAGAAGTTGAGTTCGTCGTCTGATAAGCGTGTTTGTAGTAATCATCATTCGCCCAATTTGTATCATCCCCCATCGGGTAGTTGAATACTTTGTATCTTACTCCATTCTTGTCCGTTTCAGCCCAATACTTATATTCAGGATCGGTAGGTACCGGGAAATAGATAATCTTATCACCTTTGGCGAACACTCCATCTACAGGAGTAGTACACTGGAACCAGTTCTTACCTGCATCCTTTCCGTCTGTGGAAGTACTCGCATTACCATTCAAAGGACTCATAAAGGTCACAGAAGGACGTCTGTCTTTCTGCCAGTCATACATCATATAAGCAAATTTAGTAGGAATCGCTTCTACATGCATACTCGCATTACCATAATAACTGTCTTTTCCCAACCCCAGCCATCCGCCAATAGCATAAGGCATCATATACCATTGATTCCAGATATTGGTGTTGTAGTTAGCTCCGTCAGCAAAACCGATAGGGAAAATAATTTCATCGTTTATCTCATTCGACTGACGATGAACCATCGCATAGTCATCCAACAACTTATGTCCGGAATTAAGATATACATCTTCCGCATCCTTGAATGCGTTTTCAAAATCCTTCGGATCGGCATACTCTTCATAACCACGTGTCAGATAAGCCAACGCACGGATATGTTTCGCTGCAGCTTTGGACATGCGTCCGTAGTTGGAACCCGTTTGACGCCAGGGAAGAACACTAATGGCTTCTTCCAAATCTGTAAAAATCTGCTGGTAGAAAGCGGCGCCATTCGAATACTCGACAGTATAGCTCGGCTCTTTAGACTCGTTGATTTTCAACGGTCCCTGTCCCCAGTTCCTCACAATCTCAAACAAATACCAGGCTCTCAACGCTTTGGCTTCAGCCACAAGCTGTGTCAACGCACTGGGTTCTATTCCATCAGGGTCGTCTGTCTTCAAAATGACACTCTTCGAACGATCGATAGCGGCATTTACATTATTCAACGCATTGAAATAAGAACTCCACATCGCATAAATCGTACCGTTATTTGACTGATAAGTAGTGGTATACTGATTCATTGCCGCTACTTCCGTCGGATAATTCTGTGTGAAGACATCCGTACCTTGTTGTGTAAATATCTGATAAGTAGTCGTATTATAGATATTTTTCAAGTTTGAGTAGCAACCTACAATCAGACTTTCATATCCACCCTTTGTCTGATAGTATTTGTCCGCTGACTGACTGGAATGGTTCACTTCGTCCAGAAAATCAGAACAAGCAGTCATTCCAAAAGTAAATAACAGAAGCGTATACTTCAAATATCTTTTGTTTATCATAGATCTGTTTTTTTAAAATGAAATATTAACACCAAGTAAAGCATTCATAGTCATACCGTCCGTATCTCCAATGTTGGTAAGATCAGGTTGTTCGGGATCAAGACCTCTGAACTTCGTAAGAATGAAAGGATTCTGCACAGTCACATAAATACGGGCGTTATCCAGTCCCCATTTTGACATCAGTCTCTTGTTCAAAGTATATCCCAGCGTGATATAGGAAACTTTCAGGAAGTCTGTTCTTTCATAAGCGATATTACCTCTGGAACCCATCTGTGAAGGGCGTCCCATGGTGTTCGAAGGATTCTCCGGCGTCCAGTAATTAGTTCGCAGATTGTTGAAGTTCTGGCTGTTCCATTCCAATGCGAAGTTCTCAAAGAAACGGTCGTACTGTGTGGCTCCCGCCTGGAAATACATGTGGAATGAAAAGTCGAAATCATAGATCTTGAACATATTTGTCATACCTCCTGTCCAGTCCGGTGTTCTCTTGCCGTCAATGATATAGTCATCGTCCGTCAGCTTGCCGTCATTGTTATAGTCTTTAATCTTGAAGTTACCCGGTACACAACCATATTTTGCAGCCTCTTCTTCTTCTCCCAACTGCCATACGCCAATTGTATTTTGAGTCCAGTTCGTATCTACTGGCTTACCAATAAAACGCTTGTCAGAATAGCGTCCTCTCATGCCTTGCAGATGAATGGAATAATTGCTAAGATCTTCTTCGTCAGCCAGACTTACGATTTCGTTTTTGTTGTAAGCCAGATTGATGGTCGTATTCCAGGCAAAGTTCTTGGTCATGATATTCGCGGTATTCAACTGCAACTCAAATCCGCTGTTTCTTACGGAACCTACATTCGAAGTAACCGATGAATAACCCAAATGAACAGGAATATTACGTTTCATCAACAGGTCATTGGTAGTACGATTGTAGTACTCAATGTTACCCGAAATTCGTTGGTTTAAGAAACCGAAATCAAGACCTACGTTATATTCTGAAGTACGCTCCCAAGTCAGCATCGGATTGGCAATGTTGGCAGGAAGATTTCCCACGGAAGTAGACGTTCCGAACGGATAATATACAGACCCCGAAATGGTACCTTCGGATGCATAAGGGGACACGGAGTTGGTATTACCCGCCTGCCCATAGCTGAAACGCAGTTTTAGGTTGGACAACCAATCCAGATTCTTGGCAAAGTCTTCTTCAGTGATTCTCCACGCAATAGCTGCGGAAGGGAAAAGCGCCCATTTATTTCCTTCGGACAAACGTGAAGAACCATCGTAACGTAAGCTGGCTGTAAGCAAATATCTATCCATCAGCCCATAGTTGATTCTACCTACATAAGACATCATCGTCCACTGGCTGAAATTGGAACTCAAGCTCTCGATAGCTCCCCCATTCAGGTTATACCAAAGTGAATTGAAAGACAAATCTTTGCTTGCACCATACAATCTGTCGTACTGATATTTTTGAGCGGAGAACACTCCGGTCGCAGTAATAGAATGAACGGACTTCTTCCAAGTATAGTTTACAATGTTATCCCAAATCCAACTTAATGAATTATCTTTCGTCGCATTCGCCTTAGCACCTTTGGCAGTTCCCTGCTGTGCCTTTGTCCACACTCCGATATAATCCCCCATGGAAGTCTGTGTAAAGTAGGGAGAAAATGAAGAAGTAAGCTCTAAATTTTCAATAGGTGTTATTTTAAGATAAATATTGCTTTGCAGGTTGAGGCTCTTCACTTGCGAGCGCTGATTTTTGGAAGTAACCAACGGATTGAAAAGATTATTGCCGGAATATTTCCATATCTCCTCACCTGTCACCAGGCTATTGGGATGTTGAGTAGGACGCATACGGAACACATCACGCAACAAGTCCCAGTTGCCTTTTTCACGAATACTGTGAACCGCATACATACTTCCTCCGAAAGAAACATGCTTATTAATAGTGATATCTATTACCGAACGCAAGTTGTAGCGTGTATATTCTTGCGGCTGAATCATACCATCTTCGAAATAATAGCCGCCAGAAAAACCGTATTTCACAGCTTCCGTGCCACCAATCGCCGACAAGCTATGGTTTGTTATAAAAGCAGGACTGGACACAGCATCCAACCAATCGAAATATTTACCTTCTTTCACTGCCTGCAATTCGGACGGGTCGGTAAAAATTTGCTCGTCTCTCTTATAAATATAGTTGGGCGCTCCGCCACGGGTAGCCTCTCTTGCCAACTGCACATATTCGTCACCGGACATCATGTCGGGCAAGTTTGTATAAGATCTCACACCAACATAACCGTTATAGGAAATTTTCGGCTTACCAGTCTGCCCTCTTTTAGTCGTTACAATGATTACACCGTTTGCACCACTGGAACCATAAATAGCCGTTGCCGAAGCATCCTTCAGGACGTCAATCTTTTCAATATCGTCCGGATTGACAAAATCCAGATTACCGCCGGGAACTCCGTCAATGACAATCAAAGGAGACGAAGAGGCAGTGATAGAGTTGATACCACGAATCTTTATATCATACCCTCCACCCGGTTTGTTATTCGAACGTGTGATGGTCACACCGGACAACTCTCCTTGCAACGCACCTGCGGAGTTCGTTTTCCCACCTCTAAGCAGAGTTGTATTGGAGACAGAAGCGACAGAACCAGTCAGGTCGGACTTTTTTACAGAGCCGTAACCTACCACCACTACTTCGTTCAATGACTTCGCATCTTCACGCAATACAACATTCAGAAAGCTTTGAGCGGATATTTTTATTTTTTGTGTCGTGTAACCAAGATAAGAGATTTCAACCTCATCGCCTGCTACTACTTCCAAAGAAAAATTACCGTTCATATCCGTTATCACTCCCTTTTTTGTTCGGGGAACAATCACATTAGCACCCACCACAGGAAGGTCTGCTTCATCTTTCACGATACCTGTTATCTTCTTCTCCGAACCGCTTGCGCGTCCGTCTTTGTTTGCAGAAGAGACGTTAGGCTTTTTAGCCAAAATGATATGACGTCCTTTAATGGTATATGACAAGTTGGTCTTACTTGCAACCGCATCCAGGACATCTTTCAAAGAACTGTTCGTTTGATTAATTGTGATTCGTTGTTGCTTGTTGATTTCGTCCGAATCATAGAAAAACAAATAGTTGGTCTGCTTTTCTACCATTCGTAACACAGTCTCGAGTTTCTCATTTTTTACTGATATCGATATTTTCTTTTCCTGCGCATACACGTTACCAACTATGCCCTGCAGAATAAATAACAACAAAACAGCAAAGGTTATTTTTGTATTTTTTATGCTTATTTTTAGGGCAAACCCATAGACAATAGGCTGTTTATTCATACATTTGTAAGTTTTAAGATTAAATACTATTCCGTTCGAAGGAAGTTTAATTTAGGAGATGCATGTATCTCTCGGAGAGAAGAGGATTCGCCAAAATCTTCTTCTCTTTTTTTAAGGCTAACTACTGTTCATAATAATGTTTTATTAGATTATACGGCTCAATTAATTGTCACTTGCCGATTATTAATACTGTATCGAATAGGGATTGAAATATTAATTATATCCAAAATGTCTTTGATGCTTTGCCCCCGATAGAAAGTTCCGGTAAATCGGCGTTCTTTCAACTTATCAGACTGTATCCGGAAACTAACGCCGTATATATTTCCCAATCGGGCTAATATACCCTCTAAATTCTCTTCATGGAAATAGTAATAACCGGAAATCCATGAGGTGTAAAGAGCCGCATCTACTTGAGCCACTTTATAAGTACCTTTGTTTTTGTGATATATATATTGTTGATTCGGAGTTAAAACGGTTGAAGAACTGACCCTCTCACTAACCAAACGAATGGAACCTTCCAATAATGTGGTGGTTACCACGGAATCAGACGGATAAGCGTCAACATTAAATTTCGTCCCTAAAGCTTCTATTTCCTGCCCGTTCACAACTACGATAAAAGGCTTGTCTTTCTGCTTGGCTACATTAAAGAAGGCTTCTCCTTCCAGATAAACAACACGCTTATCTTTTCCATATTGCGGATCATAGCGGAAATTAGTCTGACTACCCATGCTGATTTCTGTGCCGTCAGGCAAAACAACTTTATCGGCTACGATTCCATCACCACCAACATATCGGGCAACAGGTACGGAAGAAGTATCACCCAACCACCAAAAGAGAACGGAAGTAAAAGCAACAGCTATCACCGCCACCGCTGCATAAGCCTGAACTTTCCGGAAGAGAGTGTATATTTTCCTCGGAGCCTGTTTCTGTTTCTTTTCCAGTAGCCGCTGCCAGCTCTTATCCATATCAATATTACTTCCTTTAGACAAGCAAGCGTCATAGACCATCTTTGCCTCAAAAAAGATCTGTTTATTTTCAGGCGTTTCATTCACCCAATCATAAAACTGATTGATCTCTTTCTCATTCAACGAGCCTTTCAAAAATCCTATTATTAAATCTGAAGTCATGCTTTCCATATATAAATAGATACTATTTTCCTGTTTTATATATGTAACGAGCAATCAGCAAGAATTACTCACCGACTTCTTTATTTTTTTTGAATTTTATTTTCCGAGACTGTGAGGAATAGAAATAAATCAGCACTAAACGAACATGAATAAATAAACGAAAGCAGTCTGAAGCTCTTTCCGTAAGAAGAGTAAGGTTCTGTATAATTGGTTTTCCACTGTCCGGGTGGATAAGTTTAATCTCTCGGCAATTTCCGCCGCTTTAAGCCCTTCCATATAAGATAAGAGGAAGATTTCACGTCTCTTTTCGGGCAGTTCATTTATTTTTGCCATCACATGTGCCATTAAGTCTTTCCTCATAAACAATTCATCAGCACCGTCATAAAAACTCAACTCATCTAATTTGAGCTGGATAGCACGCTTATCGGCAAATTCCTGTTCCAAACTAATACGACGCAAATGATCTATACAAGCATTTCGGACAGCAACAAACAATATATTTTTAACCTCTGATTCTGATAACAGAAACACTTGTTTGTCCCATATTTTAAGGAATACATCATGAACAATATCTTCCGCAAAGAAAGGAGAAATAAACTTTCCGGCAAAACGCAACAACATAGGTGCATATTGCATATACAGTTTCTGATAATTATTTATATCATTCACATGTTCATCTTTCATTTTAGTATTCTACAAGGCCAAAGTTTATTAATAATCCATTATCAGAGAAAGCAGAATTCATCTTATTGCTGGCGACAAAAATAGATATATTCTTGTTATAAACAAAAAAAGATGAGAATCGTTTTTCCTTTCCCCTGACTATATATTCATAGAATATGCAATAAACTCAAAACGTTGCAAATTTCCGTCCTCATTTGCCCTGTTTACATAAATAAAAACTATCTTTGCGTTTCAGAATCCCGAAAGACGAAAAGAAATGGAGCAAATAGACAACCTAAAAGAGCTTATCAATCAGGGGGATGTGGACACAGCGATTAAGCAATTGGACCAGCTTCTCCAAGACAATTCTGTCGAAAAAGAGAAAGATACTCTTTACTATTTACGGGGAAATGCCTACCGAAAGAAAGGAGATTGGAAGCGGGCACTGGACAACTACCAGTACGCCATCGAGATCAATCCGGACAGTCCTGCCGTTCAGGCCAGGAAGATGGTAATAGATATCCTCAACTTCTACCACAAGGATATGTTCAATCAATAAAAGAGATGTATAATCAATAACCGTACTCAAAGATAACGTAATAAAATAAAGATTATGGCAAAAATCAAAGGAGCAATCGTAGTCGACACGGAGCGTTGCAAAGGATGCAACCTGTGTGTAGTGGCGTGTCCGCTCGATGTAATCGCCCTCAATAAAGAGGTAAACATGAAAGGCTATAACTATGCCTGGCAAGTGAAGGAAGATACCTGTAACGGATGCAGCTCGTGTGCAACGGTTTGTCCGGACGGATGTATTTCAGTGTATAAAGTAAAAGTAGAATAAAAGAAAAGAATATGGCAGAAGAAGTTGTATTAATGAAAGGAAACGAAGCCATCGCCCACGCAGCTATCCGTTGCGGTGCCGACGGTTACTTCGGTTATCCTATTACTCCCCAATCGGAAGTGTTGGAAACGCTTGCCGAACTGAAACCGTGGGAAACAACCGGCATGGTAGTACTCCAAGCGGAAAGTGAAGTGGCAGCTATCAATATGGTATATGGAGGTGCAGGTAGCGGAAAGAAGGTAATGACCTCCTCTTCAAGTCCGGGTGTAAGCTTGAAACAAGAGGGAATCTCTTATTTGGCCGGTGCCGAACTTCCTTGTCTGATTGTGAATGTAATGCGTGGCGGTCCTGGATTGGGAACTATCCAACCTAGCCAGGCTGACTACTTCCAGACAGTAAAAGGTGGTGGTCATGGAGACTACAAACTGATTGCCCTCGCTCCGGCATCCGTGCAAGAAATGGCGGATTTCGTAGCATTAGGATTCGAACTGGCCTTCAAATACCGTAATCCGGCTATTATCCTTGCCGACGGTGTGATCGGTCAGATGATGGAAAAGGTTGTTCTTCCTGCACAAAAGCCACGCCGCACGGAAGCAGAAATAATTGAACAATGTCCATGGGCTGCTACCGGAAAAGCAAAAGACCGCAAACCGAATATTATCACTTCCCTTGAATTGAAACCGGAAGCAATGGAAATCAACAACCTCCGTTTTCAAGCTAAATATCGTGAAATTGAAGAAAATGAAGTACGCTTCGAAGAGATCAACTGCGAAGATGCAGAGTATTTGATTATCGCTTTCGGTTCAATGGCACGTATTGGTCAGAAAGCAATGGAACTAGCCCGTGAAAAAGGAATTAAAGTAGGTATCCTTCGCCCGATTACACTGTGGCCGTTCCCAACCAAAGCGATTGCTGCATACGCTGATAAAGTAAAAGGTATGCTCGTTACGGAACTAAATGCCGGACAGATGATTGAAGATGTCCGTCTCGCTGTTAACGGTAAAGTAAAGGTAGAACATTTCGGACGTCTAGGTGGCATCGTTCCCGATCCGGATGAAATTGTAACTGCCTTGAAAGAAAAAATAATCAAATAACGAAACAATGAATCCCGATAAAATAAGAAACGTACTGAACATCCTATTTATGATATTGGCTGTTGCAGCCATCATCACCTACTTTGTAGCAAAAGATGATTTCAAAATGTTTATCTACGTATGCGGCGCGGCAATCTTTGTCAAGCTGATGGAGTTTTTTATACGGTTCACCAACAGATAAGGAGATGAAGTTATGACTAAAGAAGAAATAATCAAACCCGAGAATCTGGTTTACAAAAAACCGACTCTGATGAACGATAACGCCATGCACTACTGCCCGGGTTGCAGTCACGGTGTGGTACACAAACTCATTGCCGAAGTCATTGAGGAAATGGGTATGGAAGATAAAACTGTGGGAATTTCTCCGGTGGGATGTGCAGTGTTTGCCTACAACTATCTCGATATTGACTGGCAAGAAGCAGCACACGGACGTGCTCCTGCTGTGGCGACTGCTGTGAAACGCCTGTGGCCGGACCGCCTTGTTTTCACTTATCAGGGCGACGGTGACTTGGCTTGTATCGGTACAGCCGAAACAATCCACGCTTTGAACCGTGGTGAAAATATCACGATTATCTTTATCAATAATGCGATCTACGGTATGACAGGCGGCCAGATGGCTCCGACTACACTGGTAGGCATGAAGAGCTCGACTTGTCCTTACGGACGTGACGTTGAACTTCACGGCTATCCATTGAAGATTACTGAAATCGCAGCCCAACTGGAAGGAACTGCTTATGTAACCCGTCAGTCCGTACAATCCGTACCGGCTATCCGTAAGGCTAAGAAGGCAATCCGCAAGGCTTTTGAGAACTCCATGAACGGTAAAGGTTCCAACCTGGTAGAAATCGTTTCCACTTGTAGTTCAGGCTGGAAGATGACTCCGGAGAAGGCGAACAAATGGATGGAAGAACACATGTTCCCATTCTATCCGCTGGGTGATTTAAAAGATAAAGAATAACGCTAAAAGTCAACAGAACAATGAAAGAAGAAATAATTATAGCAGGATTCGGTGGACAAGGCGTATTGTCTATGGGTAAGATTCTGGCATATTCCGGTTTGATGGAAGGCAAAGAAGTGACCTGGATGCCGGCATACGGTCCCGAACAACGAGGTGGAACAGCCAACGTTACAGTTATTGTAAGCGATGACAAAATATCCTCACCGATTCTTAGTAAATACGACGCTGCCATCATTCTGAATCAGCCTTCACTAGAAAAGTTTGAAAGCAAAGTGAAACCCGGCGGTATCCTGATTTATGACGGTTACGGAATTATCAACCCTCCTACCCGTAAGGATATTAAGGTATATCGTATCGACGCAATGGATGCAGCTAACGAGATGAACAATGCCAAAGCATTCAATATGATCGTACTTGGCGGATTATTGAAGCTTCGCCCCATCGTAACGTTGGAGAATGTTATCAAAGGACTTAAGAAAACCCTGCCGGAACGCCACCATCACTTGATTCCTATGAACGAGGAAGCTATCAAGAAAGGTATGGAGTTAATCCGTGAGGTTTAATTAACAGATAATGTACAATGGATAATTGATAATTATTAGCTACGTATAGTACGTATGCAACATAATTTTCAATTATCCATTATCATTAAATCAATTAAAGTAAGTATCTTTGCCTCCAATTATGAGACGAATCTTACTATTATATATAATCTTTTCCGTTATAGGTTTGACAACTGTCCATGCACAGTTCGATAATGGTCGCCAGAGAGTGGACGAAAACGGATACGACCAATACGGTAACCAGGTGGACCCTGCCATGATTCCGGACAGACTGGATAGTGCAAATGTAGAAGTACAGGGGTTACCTCCGAAATTATATATGTGGCGTATTAATAATCAGTTGGGCGACCGGACTATCATCCCGGCGGATACTGCTTATCACCACTTCCAAAACACCAATCTTACCGAAGGACTTACCGGACATTATAATTATCTGGCCAATATGGGTTCTCCCCGTATGTCACGCATCTTCTTTGAACGTCGTGATCCGGAACCTACTATCTTTATGGAGCCTTTCTCCAGTTTCTTTATTCGTCCTACGGAGTTCAATTTCACCAATAGTAACGTACCTTATACCAATCTGACGTATCATAAAGCCGGTAATAAAATAAACGGAGAAGAACGTTTTAAGTCTTATTTCTCTGTCAATGTAAACAAGAAGCTGGCTTTCGGTTTTAACATAGATTACTTGTACGGACGAGGATATTATAATAACCAAAATACGGCTTATTTCAATGCGGCAATTTTCGGTAGTTATATCGGCGACCGCTATCAGATGCAAGCTATATACAGCAACAATTATCTCAAAACAAATGAAAACGGAGGTATTGAGGACGACCGATACATCACTGCTCCTGAAGAAATGGCACAAGGCCAAAGAGAATATGAATCAACCAATATCCCGACTGTACTAAGCGCCACAACCAACCGTAATCATGACTTTTATGTATTCCTGACCCAACGTTACAATCTGGGATTCAGCCGCGACATACCGCAGGCCGAAAATGACACTACTCCCGCCAAACAAGAGTTTGTGCCGGTCACTAGTTTTATACATACCATTCAGGTAGAGCGTGCACGTCATAGTTTCAACTCTGATGATGACATGCGTGAAAAAAACTATTATCAAAACACCTATTTGGAACCGGATAATCCGATTGCCAGAGACAGTACTACCTACATGGGTATCAAGAATACCATAGGTATTGCTCTACTCGAAGGATTCAATAAATATGCCAAAGCGGGTCTGACAGCATTCGCTTCCTATAAAATCAGCAAGTATACTCTTATGAATATGGAGGGGAATCCGTTGCCCGACAAATACAATGAAAATGAAATATTTGTTGGAGGCGAATTATCCAAACGTGAAGGAAATGTACTTCATTACCATGCCATTGGTGAAGTGGGACTTGCCGGAAAAGCAATCGGACAATTCAATGTGAAAGGAGATATCGACCTTAACTTTCCGTTATGGAAAGACACTGTGAGCCTTATAGCCCGTGGTGAAGTCAGCAATAAGCTTGCGCCTTTCTATATGCGTCATTATCATTCCAAACATTTCATGTGGGACAATGATATGGACAAAGAATTTCGTACCCGTATTGAAGGAGAATTAAGCATTGCACGTTGGAGAACACGTTTGAAGGCAGGAGTTGAAAACATAAAGAACTACACTTATTTCAACCAGCAAGCAGTGCCGGAACAGAAAAGCGGAAGTATACAGGTGTTGTCAGCAAGTCTTAATCAGGACTTCAAATTGGGAATCTTCCATTTAGATAATGAAGTAACCTGGCAAAAGTCCAGCGACCAGACCGTATTACCTTTGCCTGATCTTTCGCTGTATCACAATTTCTATATGCAGTTCAAGCTGGCAAAGAAAGTGCTTAGTGTACAATTGGGTGCCGACGTGCGTTATTTCAGCAAATACAATGCACCCGCTTATATGCCAGCTATCCAAAACTTCTATTTGCAACCGGAAAATGACCAGGTAGAGATAGGAGGTTATCCGATCGTGAATGTATACGCAAACTTACACCTAAAGCGTACACGTTTCTATGTAATGATGTATCACGTGAATCAAGGTATGAGCAGCCCGAATTACTTCTTGTCTCCTCACTACCCTATCAACCCGCGTGTACTGAAATTCGGTCTTTCATGGAATTTCTATGATTAACAAAATCTATATGGCTTATGGTAACACGCCCCAAATTGAGACTGTCCCGATATTTAGTGCCCGTAATCATTGTATTGGCAATTATCTTTTCTATCCGCCAATGCGGTAATCAGGAAAAGCCGTCAGGACACCCGCGTGATTATGCAGCCATTACCAAAGAAGGTATATTGCGTGTAGCGACTGAATATAACTCGATCAGTTTCTACGTGGACGGTGATACCATTTCCGGTTTCCATTACGAACTGATACAGGCTTTTGCCCATGACAAGGGATTGAAAACCGAAATAACCCCCCTGATGAGTTTCGAAGAACGGCTGGAAGGATTAAGCGAGGGACGTTATGACGTAATTGCCTGCGGCATATTAGCTACCAGCGAACTGAAAGACTCTCTGCTCCTCACCTCTCCCATCACGCTCAACAAGCAAGTGCTCGTGCAACGGAAAGAAAACGGAGAAAACGATTCACTCTATATCCGTAACCAACTGGACTTGGCCGGGCGGACACTTCACGTAGTAAAAGGCTCTCCCTCCATCCTGCGTATCCAAAACCTGGGAAATGAAATCGGAGATACCATTTATATCAAAGAAATAGATAAATACGGTTCCGAACAATTAATCTCAATGGTAGCTCATGGAGATATCGACTATGCCGTTTGTGACGAAAGCATCGCACGCGCGGCCGCCGATTCCATCCCGCAGATAGATATAAATACAGCGATCAGCTTTACACAATTCTACTCATGGGCAGTCAGCAAACAATCACCCGCTTTACTCGATAGTTTGAATACATGGCTGGATAAATTCCAAAAGGAGAAAGAATACCAGAAGATTTATAAAAAGTACTATGATAAAGAATAACCTTATCATTTTACAAATCAGAAGAAAACAATCAAAAACAGAATGTAAGATAGATATATTCATGTCTATTTCCAGAAATAAACTCCCAAAGACTTGACTTTCGCTTTCGAATGTTGTATCTTTACAGAGTTAATGATAAAGTAGTTTCAATTAAACTACATGCAAAGGAGGGAATCGCAATTCCCTCCTTTCTTTTTATCCATCCGGGGAAAACCTCTCCCCGCCCCGGCTTTTCCTTGCGCTTTGCCCGGTGGTTATGGTTCTTCAGCCGGAGGATCAGCAGTGTTCACCTTGCTTCTTACCGAAATGAAGTATATATCCGCCTCAAACAGACGTTCTGTTTACCTGAAACAGAGCCTTTGTTCCGATAAAACGGAGCTTCTGTTGAAACGAAACATAATGTCTGTTTTCCAACTGTCCCCACTAAGTTAATAATCAATAAAGTTGCTCTTGACAAAAAATAGCTTTATCTTTGGGGTTTGTTAGAACAGACACAATAGGTATATTATATTATGAGTGAAAAGATGATCAAATGGGGCTTCATTGGTTGCGGAGAAGTAACCAAGACGAAAAGCGGTCCCGCTTTCCAGAAAGTAGAACATTCGGAAGTCGTAGCCGTGATGAGTCGTGACGGCGCGAAAGCGAAAGCGTATGCCAAAGAGAGAGGAATCAAGAAATGGTATGACGATGCACAGGAGCTGATAGATGATCCGGAAGTAAACGCTGTCTATATCGCCACTCCTCCTTCTTCACACGCTACGTATGCCATTATGTCCATGAAAGCGGGTAAACCGGCCTATATTGAGAAGCCAATGGCGGTGACGTATGAAGAATGTACCCGAATCAACCGCATATCCAATGAAACGGGGGTTCCCTGTTTCGTAGCATACTACCGACGTTATCTTCCCTATTTCCAGAAAGTAAAGGAATTAGTAGAGAACGGGACGATCGGCAACGTTATCAATGTACAGATTCGTTTTGCCCAGCCACCACGCGATCTGGATTACAATCGTGATAATCTTCCCTGGCGTGTGCAGGCTGATATTGCCGGAGGCGGCTACTTCTACGACCTTGCTCCGCATCAGATTGATTTGTTGCAGGATATGTTCGGTTGTATCCTCGAAGCAAGCGGTTACAAGAGTAATCGCGGCAGACTTTATCCTGCCGAAGATACATTAAGCGCCTGTTTCCAATTTGACAACGGACTGGTGGGTAGTGGTTCCTGGTGCTTCGTAGCCCATGATTCTGCCCGCGAAGACCGCATAGAGATTATCGGTGACAAAGGAATGATTTGCTTCTCTGTCTTTACTTACGAACCTATCGGACTACATACCGAGAAAGGACGGGAAGAAATCTGTATCGGTAACCCGGAACACGTGCAACAGCCTCTTATCCAAGCAGTAGTAGACCACTTATTGGGTAAGTCGGTTTGCTCTTGCGATGGCGAAAGCGCAACGTTGACTAACTGGGTAATGGACAAGATCTTAGGTAAGCTATAACCCTAAAAAAAGCAAAAAAAAGTTCCTTCTTTTTCCGGATTCTGCCGGTATTGTTAAAAAATAAATAGGGACATCCCATTGTATATTGTTAGTTTTTTCTATCTTTGTAGAAAGAAGCAAAGAAAAAATGAAACTAACAATATATTTTTTGTGCCATGACTAAAGAAGCTTTAATGAGAAAAGCGATCGAGCTTTCAAAAGAAAATGTTGAAAATGGTGGAGGTCCTTTCGGTGCTGTGATTGCCACGAAAGACGGAGAAATAGTTGCAACAGGAGTTAATCGTGTCACTGCATCTTGTGATCCTACGGCTCACGCCGAGGTAAGCGCTATACGTGCCGCAGCTGCCAAACTCGGAACATTTGATCTTAGCGGATACGAAATCTATACTTCCTGCGAACCTTGCCCCATGTGCCTGGGTGCTATTTATTGGGCACGCCTGGATAAGATGTACTATGGAAACAACAAGACCGATGCCAAGAACATCGGCTTCGACGACTCTTTTATCTATGACGAACTGCAACTGAAACCTGAAGACAGAAAGCTGCCTTCCGAAATCCTACTACATAATGAAGCCCTTACTGCCTTCAAAGCCTGGGTGGCCAAAGAAGACAGAGTAGAATATTAGAAAACCTCTCACTATTATTAACCTATTAATTACCCTCAAATGAAAAGAAAAAGCCTTTTATTTGTTATGGCATCAGTATGCCTGTTCAGTTGTCAACAGCAAGAAGAACTGCAAGATCCCAGTAAAGGAGTGATCGACTTTTCTACTTCTATTGACCAAAGTATCAACAATGCTCTTACTCGTAACAGCAGTAGTCTGACACTTCCGTTAAAAAGCAATTTCGCTGCTGGAGATGTTATCTCCATGTCGGTTGCCGAGCAGGATTATCATCCGTTTGCCATAGGCATGGATAGCCAGACTTGGAACGAAGCAGGCACCGATTCGGAAACGGTTACTTTCTATGCTCATTATCCTGAATTGACCGACGAAGCTGCTACTACCAGATCATTGAGCAGCCGCTATCGTGAAATCAAGGGTGGCTTAGAATATTTGTTCGGTACAGCCCAAGCCAACAAAGGTTCTAAGAATGTTGCTCTTACATTCAAGAGAATGACAACGCCCGTCGTTCTGCTCGACGAGAACAACCAGCCGTACGAAGGTAGAGCAATCGTTAAACTGTTCTTGAAGAACAAAGGTGTGCAAGACCTGTTCAGCGGTAAAATCGAAGCTGACCCCAATGCAAAACCGGAATACATTGATATCCGGAAAGTATCTGAAGGTATCTTGACTAACTTGATTCCACAGATCATCAAAGCCGGCGAGAAAATAGGAACGGTTATCCTGGAGGACGGTAAAGAAGAACCTATCATCGCAGAGGAGGACATTACCATAGAAGCCGGAACTCCTGTTGCGGTAAAAATGTACGCAAGACGCGGAATCATTGACGAACGAACTCCACTATTCAGATAAGACTGAAGAATAAAAAGTGATACTAATAAAAATCCCCGGAACCGCTGTAGACACTCAGCATTCCAGGGATTTTTTACACACAAAAGTTATTATTGAAATTGAAAACTGTCTTTTTTAGGTTAGAAACGCATACCTACGGTAAACAACACTTGACTGCGTGTATTCGTAACTTTCGTTGCTTCCGGTGAACCAATGACTGTACTACCATCTTCATCTGTAAATCCATTCACAAACGGATAGAAGTTTTCTTTATATGTAGAGAACTTATAAGCCAAATCAGCATAAAACATTGATCCACGATAGCCAATACCCAATGTATAATTACTCATTGATTTAGAATTGGCAAAGTCTGTATCTGTCTGAATAGAGTTAATAGCCAAATCTTTGAAAGCATCTTGATGGAAAGCCGCAGTACTATAATTATATCCTGCCCTAAAAGCAAACTGTGGAATCACCTTATACTCTAGACCAAGACGGACTGTACTAACCCCTTTCAACATAGACGTCGTACTATTCTCAAATTCATAAGCAGAAGAATTACCTTCAGTATCTTTAAACTTCATGGAAGAATAATCTTGATACTCATACTCTGCTCCTAAAGCCAAGCTCTTGCCTACCGTATATCCCAAACTTACATTATAAGTCCAAGGAGTCTGAAAATCGAAAGGAAGGATCATATCCCCTTTTCCCGGAAGATTATCCCATGATTTCACGTCATATCCCTTTATTTCTCCAGTTACAACATCCATCACATCCGATATAACTTGTGCACTCGTTTTATAATCCAAACTATAGAATATTGGCGTATGTATAGCTAATCCAACCCGAAAAGGCGAATATTCAAAAGGACGAATAATAGCTCCAAACTTCACATCAAAGCCAGACCCCTTTATTCTATTCCAACTCTGCAAATTGTATTTTTCATCGTTTCCATAATCCTCACCATAAAAAGTATATTTATTATAATCCACGGAGTAGGCACCTAGCGTCAATCCCAAATATACCCGATCATTGAAATTAAATGATACATTAAAATCATATTGATCAATTCCTCCGCGTTCTTCTGAATGAAAATTTGCATATCCATTATCCAACATTCCTTCAAAATGTCCAGGAGAAATATAAAGAGGGTTACCATCTACATCCTTATACTGAACATCTACCCCTTGTTCATTTTTATAAGTATAAGGAATATTGTTTACCCCTCCTGTTTTGTCATGTATTGTAATATCTCTAATCAGCCCAGCATCAGCTCCAAGAATAGAAAGCCACCCAATACCATTATCCGTATAAGGCGAATCTCCCCATTTTTCAATGCCAGCTGCTTGAGATGCCATTAGATAGGTTTGGGAGTAAAGCCCCAAATTACCTTCCATGCGCATGTTGTTATTAAATGATTTCGCTTTATGATAGTTAAAACCGAAATTCACAAAACGCAGCGGAGTTTCATTACCAATCTTCGAAGAAAATACAAATCCGATGTTATTAAAATCTCCTTTAGTTAAATCGGAATTAAACTTTTTCCCCAAATACTGGCTTTCATTCCCATAAAGAGAAAGCCCAAATGAAGTCATTACATCATTACTGCGATAAAGGCCAATACCTGCCGGATTAGTCCCCATCGTAGATATGTCTCCTCCAAGAGCTCCCATAGCTCCACCCATACCCACAAATCGAGCTGTGCCATTCAAATCTTTTCCTGTTAGTTTGGCACCGTCATATATCGTTTGTGCCATTCCCCAAGGCGCTATCATTAGCATCCCCAGAGCAATTAAAACACTTATCTTTTTCATTCCTGTCAAAACCATTTAATTAATACTTATCTTCTGGCACTGCTACTACGAGAGGAACCTCCACCTGATGATGATCTAGAAGAAGAACCACCGCTCGAATAACTACCCCGAGAGCTACTGCCACCTGACGAAGCTGGAGAATAACTACGTGAAGAAGAACGAGAAGTACCATAGGAAGAAGAACGGGTATTACTATTACTTGCTGGAGAATAACTACGCGGTGCTTCTGAACTTCCACGACTATAAGTTGATCTTGCACTACTGCTTCTAGTAGTGGTTCCAGACGAACGCGAATAACCAGAAGAACCAGTCGAACGGGAAGATGAAGAACTTCCGCTACTTCTAGTACTACTTGGACGAGAATAAGTAGCACTGCTACGACTACTTGAGCCACTGCGTTCACCTGAAGTCCGTGTACCCACTACACGTCTGGAAGTAGTTCCCCTACTATAAGTAGAACCAGAAGAACGAACAGAACTACCTTCTGAACGAACTGCAGAGCCTCCCCGAACAGAAGAGCCACTGGAACGAACGGCACTCGAACCATAACGACGAATAGTAGAAGGATTCCTGTAACTGCTTTGTCCGGAAGAACGACGATTGGTATAGGTAGGACCTGTCCAACGACCGCTTCCACCTCCGCCCCAGCCCCAGCTAGGACCACCATGCCAGTGGTGATGATGTCCCCAATATCCGCCGCCATACCAGCCACCCCAGTAGCCGCCACCCCAATAACCGGGGTAATATCCCCAAGAGTAGTAAGGACGATTCCATCCCCAGCCATAGTTCCATCCCCAGCCGTAAGAGCCATAACGCCAATCCCACCAAAGCGGGTTACTGAACGTCGGGAATGCATAAGCATACATACCATCGGTATATACGTTCCAATCCCATGAATTCGGACCGTAAACTACATCCCAATACAACGGACTGCTGATACTGATAGCGAAACGCGGATTGCGGAAACGGATGATACGTTCAGCGTATTCATAGTCGTCTGTTGTACCATTGAATTCGCCCGTCACCCATTCTCCGTCCAAATCCGGATTAGATTTTTCTTTTATATATAAGGTATCATTATCCATTACGAATTCATTTTCACGTGCATCGTAACGGCGGTTATATTCATCCACATCCCGTGTTCTTCCCTTACGGTCCTGAACAACCACTGTAGTACCCGGTGAAGTATAGATGTTAGTCGTCACCTGTTTCTTCGGTTCCTTCTTAACCGGAGTTTCTTTCTTCTCCTGTTTGTCTTTGGAAGGTACGAAGTAAAGGTCGTCATCAACGCTTTGTGCAAAGATACCTATCGGAAGGCACAAGGCAAATAGCAAGAAATAAACAATCTTTTTCATATCATCTCGGTTTATGTAATTACTTAAACTTATTCACGTTACAAAGATAAGGAAGAGATTTTTCGTCCGGGGGAGATTTTCCCCAAAGGATAATAGGGAAATCCCTATTTCTGACTATCTTTGTAGAGGATACAACGCTCATCGGCATAAAGTTCAGGCAAACTTGACTTTCTATACCCGGATTGCTGTATCTTTGCACATTATTCACCAGCATTAAAAACAACTATGAAGTATTTTGAGTTCACATTCCGCACCCAGCCTTGTACCGAAACCGTCAATGACGTACTGGCTGCCATACTGGGTGAAGTCGGATTTGAAAGTTTTGTTGAGTGTGAAGGCGGACTAACCGCATATATCCAACAGACATTGTGTGATGAAAACGCCATCAAGATTGCCATCGCCGAGTTCCCCCTACCCGATACGGATATTACTTATACATACACCGAAGCGGAAGACAAGGACTGGAACGAGGAATGGGAAAAGAATTTCTTCCAACCCATCATTATCGGAAACCGATGTGTGATCCACAGCACTTTCCACCAAGATGTCCCCAAAGCGGAATATGACATCGTCATCAATCCTCAAATGGCCTTCGGAACAGGACACCACGAGACTACCAGCCTCATCATTGAAGAATTATTGGACAGCGAACTGAAAGATAAATCCCTGCTCGATATGGGCTGCGGAACTTCGATTCTCGCCATCCTCGCACGTATGCGGGGCGCACGTCCCTGTACGGCCATCGACATTGATGAATGGTGCGTACGAAACTCCATCGAAAACATCGAATTGAATCACGTAGACGATATTACCGTATCAGAAGGAGATGCCTCGTCGCTTGTAGGAAAAGGACCTTTCGACGTTATCATCGCCAACATCAACCGGAATATATTACTAAATGATATGAAGCAATATGTTGCCTGTATGCATACGAATTCCGAACTCTACATGAGTGGATTTTATATAGACGACATTGCCGCCATCCGCGAAGAAGCGGAGAAGAACGGACTGACTTTCGTTCATTATAAAGAGAAGAATCGTTGGGCAGAAGTGAAATTTATTTATAAAGGATAAGAGCCAACAAATATCTTTAAAAAAGAAAGCTCCCTTATCATTAAAAGATATAAGAAAGCAAGCAAAAATCGCAGTCGATATACGCTATAAACAAGCGTAAGACTCCAGATTAATGCAGAAAAAAAATAGTGACGGTATACGCTTGGGATAGTGACGCTATCCCAAGCATATACCGTCACTATTTGCATCGGATAGCGTCACTATCTTATAAAGAGAAATAAAGTCGTTACGCGAACTCTTTTTTGACCTGTTGGCACCATGCTTTGATTTTCTTTTCCGCCTGTTCAGACTGATTATCCAAATCGACAACCAACCCGCACCACTGCTCGCCACGTAAAGCCTTTGAACGTTCGAAAGTGTAACCTTCGGAAGAAGTAAAACCGACCAAGGTAGCCTCATCCCCTTCAAAGACTTCTGCCAGCAACCCGATTCCATCTGCAAAATTTTCCGGATAGCGTATCTGATCTCCCAAACCGAAGATAGCAACCTTCTTACCTTTCAATTTCATTGTCCGGAGTTCCGGCAACAGTTCGTCCCAATAAGTAGGAAGTTCCCCGTCAAACCAAGTGGAAGCACCCACAATGAAGCAGTCATAAGCAGCAAAATCATTCTGCCAGGCCTGCTCGATAGGCACTACTTCTATCTTGTCTTCACCAAACTCTTTCTGTATTTTCTCTGCCACCCAACTCGTTCTTTCGGCTTTGGTAGCATAAAACAAACCTATCTTTTTCATCATTCTTATCTTTTAATATTCCAATAATTTCCGTGCAGCTTCGTATATCTTAGCTTCGTCCGGCAAAATTTCTTTTTCCAGTATCGGATTGAAACCGACGGGAGTAAACGTAGAACCGACACGCTGCACCGGTCCGTCGAGATAACGGAACATTTCCTCACCAATCATTGCTGCAAGCTCCGCACCGAAACCGGAGAATACTTTATCTTCATGTACAACCAATGCTTTGCTGGTCTTCTTGACCGATTCAAATATTGCCTCTTTATCCAGCGGAATCAGAGAACGAATATCGATCACTTCTACTTTCCAACCACCCTCTTTCTCCAATCGTTCGGCGGCATGCAGACAGAAATGGGTCGTATTTCCGTATGTGATAATACTCAAGTCCGTACCCTCACGGCGGATACGTGCTTTTCCGAAAGGTACTTCAAAGTCTTCCGGCACCACAGTAGCAGCTTCTACCGAATTATACAATGCTTTCGGTTCGAGAAACAAAGTAAATCCCTTAGAGCGCATACTAGTACGTAACAATCCGGCTGCATCATCTGCAAAAGAAGGGCAGACAATTCGTGCTCCCGGCAATGTAGTCAAAGCTCCTTCTATATTTTGAGAGTGATACAGCCCTCCACCGATATAACCTCCGGAAGCCAACCGCAGCGTTATATTCGGGGCAAACTTACCATTGCTGCGCCAATACTCATGCGTACATTCTACATATTGTTCTACGGCAGGCCAGAAGTAATCAGCAAACTCCGCTCCCTCTATCACGACATGGATTTTAGGATCAAAGCGGCTCATTCCGTTGGCGGTGCCTACAATATAATCTTCGGCAATCGGCGCACTGAACACACGGGCTTCGCCGAATTCCTGCTGCATACCTTTGGTGACATTAAACACACCGCCTTTCTCTCTGTTTGCTACGTCCTGTCCCCAGATAAACGTATCGGGATTGTAGCGGAATTCGGCTTTCAATGTCTCGTTAATGGCATTTACCAGGAAGGTCTTTTCGCCCTCTGCTTCATGAGTACCTTCTTTGTACTTCTGGGGTTGATAAGGATCGGGCATCACAAAATCGTAGATACTCTTAGGATCAGGATCGGGAGCAGCCAACGCTTTTCGGTTGGCAGCCGACAGTTCTTTCTTTGCGTCAGCTTCGATCTGTTGCAACTCTTCTTCTGTCAGGCGTTTGTAACGCAACAACATCCGGCGGAATTTCATTAGCGGATCGGCATCTTTTACGTATTCCAGTTCGTTCTCATCCCGGTACAGGGTATGTTTATCCGAGTTGGAATGGGAGCCGATACGAACACAGTTGGCCTGCACAATCACCGGGTTACGGGTTTCCCTTGCATATTCGTGAGCTTCGGTCATGGCATTCATCGAGTCGAACACATCTTTTCCATTGCAATAGATGATTTTCAGATTCTTGAAACCAGAGAAGTTCTCGGCAACTTTGCGATTGGCCGTCTGTTCCGATTTAGGGACAGAGATTCCATATCCGTTGTCCTGTATCACAAAAATGACAGGAAGACGTTCAAGGCTGGCGCCATTGATAGCCTCATATACAAATCCTTCGGAAGTAGCAGATTCTCCGTGAGAAGTGATGGCGACTCCTTTGTGTCCATAATATACCATCGCTCTGGCTACACCGGCCGCATGAAGGTCGTGTGTACCCGTTGCAGAAGAAATGTTTTCGATGTGCCATTCCGGTTTGGCGAAATGGTTCGACATGTGACGTCCGCCGCTGCCCGGGTCTGTCGCTTTCGAGATACCATTCAGGATGATTTCTTCCGGAGTCATTCCGGCAGAAAGTACAGTCAGCATATCGCGGTAGTAAGGAAACAGGAAGTCTTCGCCCAAAGTGAATACCTGACCGATGGCAAGCTGAATACCATCATGCCCCGCGTAAGGAGCATGATAAGACCAACCCAAAGATTGTAGCAGGTATGACGGTGCTTTTTCATCCAAAGCACGTCCCAATGTCATCAGATGATACCACTTTTTCAGGGTTTCTACATCTGTCGTTTTTATATCATATTTCTTTTTCATAGTGAATGAAGTTCTTAATGAGTGAAACAATCAATTATCAGCCTTGCCAGTTTTCGAGGTAGTCGGCTATAAAGTGGAGGAAGTTACCTCCCAACATTCCGTCTACTACCCGATGGTCGTAAGACAAAGACAGATACATTTTATGGCGGATGGCAATCGTATCGCCTTCCGGTGTTTCTATCACAGCAGGTTTCTTTTCAATATATCCTACTCCCAAAATAGCAACCTGCGGCTGATTAATTATCGGTGTACCGAACAGGCTCTTGAACGTTCCGAAATTGGTAATGGTAAATGTACCGCCATCAATATCTTCCGGCATTAATTTATTATCCCTTGCTTTCAGGGCTAAAGAGTCAATGGCAACTGCCAGGCCGTTCAGATTCAAACGATCGGCGTCATGCACCACAGGCACAATCAGATTTCCATCATTCAGAGAGACGGCAATACCTACATTGATATGTTTCTTAAAGAGGATGTTATATCCGTCTACTGACACATTCACTTGAGGATAGGCTGCCAATGCTTTCGCTACGGCCTCGGTTATCACAGGCATATAAGTCAACTTCACTCCTTCGCGACGGAAGAAAGCATCTTTATTCTTTTCGCGCCAACGCACCAGTTTGGTGACGTCTACTTCTACCACATTGGTTACATGAGGAGATACTTTCTTAGACATAACCATGTGATCGGCAATAATCCGGCGGACACGATCCATCTCTTTCACTTCAACTCCAGGCATGGCAACAGGAGCAGGCGATTTGGATGAAGTAGCAGCCGACTGTGCAGCAGGGGCAGATGCAACCGGAGACGTTTTCGGAGTTATCAGTTCGGGAGCAACAACCACCGACGGTTTGTTTGCAGTCGGAGCAGCAACGGCAGAGGCTGGCTTCTGTTCAGCCATATCTCCTCTTTTCTTCTTTTCAATATAGTCTTTTATATCTTTCTTACTCAACCGCCCTTCATAACCCGTACCTTGTATAGCATCCAACTCTTCTTTCGGAATCTTAGCCTCCCGCGCCAACTGAATCACAACAGGAGAATACCAACGTTCTTCCTCAACAGCAACGGGTTTGGATGTATCAACGGGGGTTGATGCAGTATTCACTGATTGATTCTTAGCAATGTCTGCTGCTGATTGTGATGTTCCGGAAACATCAGCAGCAACCTGGCCAGCATCGGCTCCTTCATTTGCAGTACCTTCGCTTGCCGGCTCTGTACCGGATGCTTCTTCGCCATCCAAATCAATAATGGCGACAACTGTTCCTACAGCAACCGTGTCACCTTCCTTATATAAAATCTCCACCACTTTTCCCGCTACGGGAGAAGGGATTTCCGCACTTACTTTAGCAGTATTCACTTCAAAAAGCACATCGTCTTCCTGAATCATGTCACCCACCTTTACAGACCAAGAGACAATGGTCCCTTCGGTTATACTCTCGCCCAACTTGGGCATTTTTATTTCGAATTTTGACATAGACAATAATTTTATTATTCAACCTTAGATATATTACAACAATGGGCTGAAATAGAAAGTTTTAAGTTAAGTAAATTTTAACCGGAGGCCAATCGGTACAACCAAGCATCAACGGCTATATATCCACTCTTTCTGAATATATTTCTCTTCCCGGAGCTGATTGACAGCTTCTATCTCCTCCTTAGTGAAAGCACTGACAGATTGCGACTTACTGAAATACTGAAAAGCCTTTTCTTTGAAATCAGTGACAGTCCCCACCGACAAATGCCAGCGAATATTGGTTACCTCACTCCGAACGGAAGGAACAGCGTATACAGACGATAACGTTTCATCATCGTCCATCGGTTCCGGATTCAATGCTTGATGCAACGCTGTAAGGTCCGTATCATACAATAGCGTGCAATGATACAATACCCGATCCTTGTACAGGCATTGCGCACTTCCTGATATTTTCAATCCATTCAGATAAATCCCCAATCGTTCGCCTCCTGTTGCCATCAGTCCCATAGAGTTCAGGAAATCCAACGTCCGCTGCAAATACGTGACAAACTCCGGCAAGCGGGGAGTCGTTTCTATAAAAGTCAGATTGACATTGCCCAAATCATGGTACACTGCTCCCCCACCGGAAAAACGACGGGCAATATGTACCTGCTCCCGTTCCGCCCATTCCTGATCGACTTCCGACCGTAACCGCTGATGCTTCCCTATTACCACAGAAGGAGTGTCCTGCCAAAGCATGAAAATGTCTTCATTTCCCTGCTTCAACAGATATTCTTCCGCAGCCAAGTGAAAATAAATATCAGTAAACGGACTATAGATACATCGAATCATAGGTCAGACAGAATAAGAGTTAAAACATAATCTCGTGATAAATCTCTCCGACCGTAGGATGCGGAAATACAGTCTTCTGAAATTCTTCCGCCGTATAGCCTCTCTGAATAGCAATACCTGCGATCACAATAAGTTCTGACGCCGGATTTCCCAATATGTGGCAACCGATGATCTTCCCTTCTTCATCCTGAATCAACTTACAAAGGCCGTTTCCCTGTTCATTCTCGGCTACAAACCGGCCGGAATAAGCCATCGGTAATTTGGACACACGATAAGAAAGTCCTGATTTTATCAATTCTTCTTCTGTCTTTCCCACTCCTGCCACTTCGGGATTGGTATAAACAACTCCCGGAACACAATCGTAATTCATCCGGTCTTCCACTCCCAAGATATGATTGATAGCGACTTCCGCTTCACGAATAGCGGTATGTGCCAATAAAGAATAACCTGTAATATCCCCACAAGCATATACACGGGGATGCGAAGTCAACAGATGTTCATCTACTTTGACCCCGTTCCGATGTAATTCTATATGCAGCTTGTCCAGCCCCACTCTGGATAAATTTGCCTTACGGCCTACACTAAGCAAGATTTTCTCCGCTTCAATAGTGGAAACTTTGCCTTCTTTTTCTATCACGACTCCATGAGCGTTCACTTCCACTACTTTCGTATTTAAATAGAAAGTGACTCCCCGTTTGGCATATTCGGCACGAAGCATACCGCTCGTTTCCTTATCCATCGCTCCCAAAATCTCCGGCATCATTTCTACCACATGCACCTTTACTCCCATACTGTTGAAGAAAGAAGCAAATTCCATCCCGATCACTCCACCGCCAATAATAACCAGCGTCTTGGGAAGTTCTTTTATCTCCAACGCCTCCTTGGAAGTCCAATAACTGACTCCCGACAATCCCGGTATGGGAGGAATCACTGTATCGGAGCCGGTACATACCAGCAAGTATTTCACAGAATAGGTTTCTCCATCACAAGTGATGCGAATCATCCCCTCTTTCTCTCCTTCTATAAAAGCTTCTTTCTCCACGATCGTCACTCCGTAAGAATTCACAGTCATCTTCACGCCACCCGTCAACATTTTCACTGTTTTGTCTTTGCGGCTCATAATCTTGGATAAATCGAACGAAGGAGAATCGGCAGAAACGCCATATTTGGAAGCACTTTTAATGCTATCCAGTATTTTAGCAGAATATAACAAAGTTTTAGTAGGAATACACCCCTCATTGAGACACACTCCACCCATTGCCTTTTTCTCAAAAAGAACGGCTTTTAATCCGTTGGCCCCCGCCCGTTCGGCAGCTGTGTACCCGGCAGGACCACCACCAATAATAGCTATATCAAAGTTCATAATCGTATCTTTTTTAGTAATAATACGATTATAACAAATGAGAGAAGAGATAAGTTGTTGGGAAAAGAAATACCTGTTATTTAATTGTCAGCTTTTTAAGTTCCTCTAACGAGCCATTGAACACGTTCAGGTCTACGTCTTCTTTGATGCCGGGAACACTTCCCACATCAGTATGTTGCCAAAAGTCCCATTTCCCCTGATATTTTACAGAGTCAACATAATAATGGGCAATCCAGTAAGGGTATGTATTGAAGATAGAATCGTCCAGATAACGGGTTTTAAATTTATAAGAAGTATAAAGAATAGGTTTCACTCCATAATGAGATTCCACCCGGTCCAGCCAGCGTTTAATGCCTTGCTGCAATTCCTTTTTTTCCTTCCGCCCGGTCACTTCCACATCAAGTACGGGAGGTAAATCACCCGTGTCCAGTTTCACCGTACGAATAAAGAAGTCCGCCTGTTTCAAAGCATCCGTACCAGGAATATAAAAATGATAAGCACCACGGATAAATCCATGGTTACGGGCATTGGCGAAGTTCGCCTCAAAGGTAGTATCGTTATGGTCTCCTCCTTCTGTAGCTTTCATAAAAACGAAATGCAAAGGAGTAGCCGTCTCTTTATTCTGCAACAGTCTTTTCCAATCAATCTTTCCCTGATAATGAGAAATGTCAATACCATGAATATCATATCCGTCAGGGATACAAACTCCGTATTCCTTTAAACCATGACAAGGTTTCCATCGATAAGCATAAGGACGGATAAAAAAATAGTAGAATACAACGGAAAAACAACCGACAATCACCACTGCCAAAATGTTACGAATCCAGACAGGCATCACAGTTCGATGCTTCATCTGTTCCTTTTTTGAGGTACGGGAAGTTTTGGAAGAAGAGGTCGTTCCCTTTTTCTTGGTAGTGGAAACAGTTCTTTTCTTCTGTACGGCAGACATCGGGTTGTTGCGTTGCGGCATTTACTTTAAACGATCAATGTTTTTAGAGATAGGCACGGATTACGCGAATTAACACGGTTTTTTAGTTATTTCTTATAAACCGTGTAGTCCGTGTAGTCCGTGCCTGAAAGAATCTTTCATTGCAGCTGTTATTGCAACTGTTACATCAACAACTGCTCTGAAGGAAGTGTATTTATTTAGCTTGTTCCAGCTGCAAAGTCTTAGTTGCCTGGTCGCAAACTTCTGTAGGACCGAAGTACTGGATCGGACCCGGATATACATAATCCGTTTCGATAGCCCAACGATCACGTTGCGCAGCAAATGCCTTGAAAGGAGCACCATCCAGTTTCACCAATGCTTTCTGGATAACCGGTTTCATTTCACCGTGGCGACGTTCCATGTTCATCATCATAGTGATAGGCACACCACCAGCAATCCATTCAGCAGCAGGAGCAGTTGTGTTGCGTACAGAAGACATATAACCAGTCTTACCGTTAGCAATCAACATAGAAGCTGTGTAACCCAAAGAGTAGCAATAGTCAGCGTCAAAGTTTGATGGAGCAGCACAACGTCCTTCATAACCGAAGAAGTGGTGTTGAGCAGCAAATTTACCAACATACTTGCCTTCTTCTTTCCATGCAGCCAACTTAGTAGCTACCATTTCAGACAACAGTTTTTCTGTCTCGATCAATGATACCTGAACGTTTCCGTGCGGGTCACGATCCAAAGTCAACTGACGGGCAACACCTTCCGGCAGACTTGCATAGATAGCAGAGTTTTCCGGAGAAAGTTTGCGGATGATATAATCACGTTGGTGAGATTTCTTAATCTGACCGAATTCTTCAGCATTAGCAGCCAGGAAGTCGTTCAATTCAGCAATCAGGCGTTTCATGGCAGGAATGAATTCTACCAATCCTTCCGGAATCAATACAGTACCGAAGTTGTTTCCCTGTGCGGCACGGTCAGCTACCACTTTAGCGATGTAAGTCACTACATCGTCCAAAGACATATCTTTAGCTTCTACTTCTTCAGACACGATACACACGTTAGGCTGTACCTGTAAAGCACATTCCAGTGCGATGTGAGAAGCCGAACGACCCATCAACTTGATGAAGTGCCAGTATTTACGTGCAGAGTTACAGTCACGTTGGATGTTACCGATTACTTCTGCATAAGTCTTACATGCTGTATCGAAACCGAAAGAAGTTTCAATCATATCGTTCTTCAAGTCACCGTCGATTGTTTTCGGGCAACCGATCACCTGTACACCGTAGTTCTTAGCTGCATAGTATTCAGCCAATACACAAGCGTTTGTGTTAGAGTCGTCACCACCGATGATAACCAATGCTTTGATGCCAAGTTCTTTGATGATTTCATATCCCTTTTCGAATTGGCTTTCTGCTTCCAGCTTCGTACGTCCGGAACCGATGATATCAAAACCACCTGTGTTACGGTATTCGTCGATAATATCAGCAGTCAGTTCCATATAGTTGTGATCTACCAGACCACCAGGACCCAGGATAAAACCATATAATTTGTTTTCCGGGTTCAATTTCTTGATACCGTCGAACAAACCGGAGATTACATTGTGTCCGCCCGGAGCCTGACCACCGGAAAGAATTACACCTACGTTCATAGCGGGAAGAGCAACAGCTTCACCAGCTTCGAATGTAATCAACGGCATTCCATACGTGTTCGGGAATAATGCTTTGATAGCTTCCTGATCGGCTACAGATTGAGTAGCAGCACCTGCTACGGCCTTAACAGCTCCTGATGCCAATGCTTTCGGAAGTTTGGGCTGATAAGCAGCCCTTGCGATTTGCAATGCACTTTTAGTCATTTTCTTTAATTTTTTATTTAAAGGTGTTAGTAAGTTTCTTGTCAAACTTGAAAAGCGTTGCAAATTTCGCACTTTTTTCCGAATTATGAAAATTCTTCTGTTGTTGTTTTTAAGACAAAAAGAAGAAGAAAGAAAAATTAAGGCTACCTCCCGGTGTGGGAGATAGCCTTTACGTTTTCTTCAATGAGTGAATCGATATGATAATTCTAGGGATTTTGTTCCCAGCCTCCACCAAGAGCCTTATAGAGTTGAACTACCGCAATCAACTCGTCACGGATAGCATTACTCAACCCAATCTGTGCATCAAAATATCCACGTTGGGCATCCAATACGTCCAGATAATTAATAACTCCATTGATGTATTGCAGTTGTGCCAGGTCCATGTAGCTCTTGGCCGAACGTTCCAAATTGGCACGAAGTTCATACACTTCTTTGATCTTGTTGAAATTGACAATTGCATTACGTGTTTCCTTGAAAGCTTCCAGTACGGCTTTTTCATAACTATGTACTTCAGCCTCATAAGCTGCCTTTTTTGCTTTCAATGCCGCACGGTTCTTTCCCCAGCCAAAAATCGGAGTCAGCAAAGCTCCTTCCATCACTGCGTATGGAGATTTCAGAAGTTCCGACAAAGAAGTACTTTCACTACCGAAACCACCTGTCAGGGCAAGACGCGGGAACATATTTGTATAAGCCACTCCCACTTTCGCATTGGCAGCAATCAATTTCTGCTCTGCCTGACGAATGTCGGGACGACGTTCCAATAATGTAGACGGCAACCCAACAGGAAGTGTTTCCGGAGAATTGAATTCCTGAAGCAAACGGGAACGGGCTATCTTATTAGGATATTCACCCGCAAGATAGGCAATATCATTTTCTTTCAGGGAGATTTTACGTTCGAGGTCAGGAACCAAAGTTGCCGTACGCGCCAATTCCACCTGTGCCTGTCGATAGGAAGTCTCGGAAGTCAACCCACCGGCAAACCGGATACGTGCCAGACGTACTCCTTCTTCACGGGCTTTTAATGTTTGCTTTACGATGTCCAGTTCTGTATCTAAAGCAACCAATTCATAGTAAGCCTGTGCCACTTCAGCAACAATCGTCATCCGCAATGCGCGTTGCGCCTCGATAGATTGCAGATATTCGGCAATACTGGCCGAACGTGCCCAGCGCAGATTTCCCCAAAGATCGAGTTCCCATGAAACGAGGAATTGTGCTTCAAAAGTATCTGATCTCTTGAAAGCGTCTCCTCCATGATTTTCGAGTTCACGTTCTGCCGTTACTTTTCCTTTGATATCCGGAAGTAACGCAGCGGTGGAAATACGTTTCTGTGCTGCCATTTCTTTCACACGGGCAGCGGCAATCAACATATCCTTGTTATGATCCAGTGCACGTTCTATCAGACTTCTCAAAGTAGCATCCGTATAAATATCCCTCCAGTCCTGATCGCCGAAACTGATCGAGTCTTGCGCTCTTTCCAAGCTGTCGGGCAAATGAAGATCAGGACGGACATAGCTTTTCCCTACCTTGCAGGAAGTCAAGACTCCGGCAAGTAACAGGATAGCAATATATAGTTTCTTTCGTTTCATTATTTCTTATGTTTTAAAATTTTCGACTTTGTTTTATACACCATCACAAAGAAGAACGGCACAAGAATGATACCGAATACAATGGCAAATATCATTCCGAAAAATACACCTGTACCGATTGCCTGCCGGCTTGCCGACCCCGGACCGCTTGCCAATACCATCGGAAGCATACCGAGTACGAATGCGAGAGAAGTCATCAGAATCGGACGGAAACGCAATTTGGCTGCGTAGATAGCCGACTGCACCAGGTCTTCACCTTTATCTACCTGTACTTTTGCAAACTCTACAATCAAAATCGCGTTCTTAGCGGCAAGTCCCACCAACATTACCAGACCAATCTGGAAATAGACATCGTTCTCCAATCCGCAAACCCAGACTCCTAAATAGGCTCCCAAAGCGGCAACAGGTAAAGAGAGCAACACGGCAATAGGCACCGTCCAACTTTCGTATTGTGCAGCAAGGAAGAGGAATACGAACAGGAATACCAATGCCATCACCATACCAGTCTGACCTCCCGCCTGCTTCTCCTGATAAGAAAGGCCACTCCATTCAAGACCGATATTATCGGGAAGATGGTCACGGGCTATCTGTTCCATGATCTCCATCGCCTGTCCGGAACTATATCCCTGTGCAGCTGCTCCACGAATAACGGCCGTAGTAAACATATTGAAACGTTTAATACTTCCCGGTCCTGTGGTATAGGAGGCATTTCCTAAAGAAGTCAACGGTACCATCGCTCCATTGGAGGCCTTCACGAAGAACAGATTGATATTGTCTTTGTGTTCCCGGTAAGGAGCTTCCGCCTGAATGTAAACCTTATATATACGGTTGAACATATTAAAGTCGTTCACATACACCGAACCGGTATAAGCCTTCATGGTAGAGAACACATCAGCCAGTGGCACACCCAGCATCTTCACTTTGTCACGGTCTACATCGAAATAGAGTTGTGGTATTTCCGACTGCAAAGAAGATGACAGACCAGCCAGCTCTTTGCGTTTGGATGCGTAGTACATTAATGTATCTGCCGCGTCTACCAAATTATCGAAAGTGGCTTCTCCACGGGCTTCCAATTGCATTTCAAAACCTCCCGAGCTACCCAGTCCCGGAATAACCGGAGGAGTGGACAGATAAACTTTACATTCGGGATATTCCCTCAAATGTTTTTCCACCGTATCCATAATCTTCTCAATAGTGGTGTTCTTCCGCTCTTCCCAAGGTTTCAGGATCACCGTCAGTTCAGCACGTCCCTGGTTACTTCCAATACGCGGACTACTTCCCGTTACGTTCTGTATATATTCAATATATGGATTCTTTTCCAAATAAGCAATGGCACGTTCTGTTACGATACGGGTACGTTCCAAAGTAGCTCCCTCCGGCAGTTCCAATTCAATCTTGAAATATCCCTGGTCTTCCACAGGCAAGAAACTGGTCGGAATAATACGGTGAATCAGCATGATAGCAATCAATACCATACCAAAAGCACTTAAAACCCGGCGAGGATGCTTGATCGTACGAGTCACAGCAGCCACATATTTATTGCTACCGATACCCAGCCATTCATTAATCTTCCGGAAAACGATATTCTTTTTCTTTCCGTTATCCGGCTTCAGAATCAATGAACACATCACCGGGCTCAATGTCAGAGCCACTACCGTAGAAATAAGTACGGACACCACAATCGTCACCGTAAACTGGCGATACAACTGCCCTGTAATCCCACTTAAAAAACTAACCGGAACGAACACTGCCGCCAATACCAGTGATGTGGCAATCAAAGCACTAGCAAGTCCGTTCATCGCTTTCTTCGTTGCTTCGTATGGGCTTAGATGTTCCGTTTCCATGATATGTTCTACGCCTTCCACCACCACAATCGCATCATCCACCACAATACCGATGGCAAGAATCAATCCGAGTAATGTCAGTATATTCAGCGAGAAACCGAAAATCAACATGAATCCGAAAGTACCGATCAATGAAATAGGCACCGCTACTACCGGAATCAACGTTGCACGCCAGCTCTGCAAGGATAGATAAACCACCAATACAACTAATACCAACGCTTCAAACAACGTCTTATATACTTCATGAATAGATTCGGAAATATAAGTCGTCATATCGAACGGAATCTCATAGCTCAATCCTTCCGGAAAATTCTTGCTAATCTCATCCATAGCCTCTTTTACCCTCTCGGCTACTTCCATCGCATTTGCTCCCGGCAACATATAAATACCAAGCACAGCAGCATTCTCGCCGTTGATACCACTTTCCGTGTTATAAGAAGAAGCCTCCAACGATACACGCGCCACGTCTTTCAACCTGATAATAGATCCGTTGGCATTGGCACGCACTACAATATCTTCAAACTGCCCTACGGTAGACAAACGTCCTTGAGTCGTAATAGGAATGGTAATATCCAGTCCCTGCACCGGTTGTTGTCCCAATACACCGGCCGCTGATTCACGGTTCTGATCCTTCAATGCATTCTGTAAATCCTGTACGGTCAGCCCAAAGTTTGCCAACTTATCGGGTTGCGCCCATATCTGCATCGCATAATAGCGGCTACCTATATTAGATACACGTCCAACCCCAGGAATACGGCGAATTACATCGAGCACGTTGATAGTAGCAAAGTTACTCAAATAAATTTCGTCGAACTTCGGATCAGTAGAAGTCAAACAAAGCGTCATCAACTGACTGGGAGCCTGTTTTTCTACTGAAATACCATTCTGAATGACTTCCGCCGGCAAACGGGATTCCGCTAATTTCACACGGTTTTGAATCTCAACGGCTGCCAAATCCGGATCAGCAGATACATCAAAAGTGACCGTTGCCGAAAAACCTCCGGAGTTAGAACTGTTTGATTCCATATAAAGCATACCCGGCGTACCATTGATTTCCTGCTCAATCGGAGTGGCTACTGCCTGCGACACGGTAAGTGCGCTGGCACCCGGATAGGATGCGCTGATCTTCACCACCGGAGGGGTAATCTGCGGATATTGATCCACCGGAAGCATCGTCAGACCAATAATGCCGACAATCACAATCACGATGGAGATTACGGCCGAGAAGACCGGCCTATCTATAAAAAAAGTAACTTTCATCGTTTATTCTCCTTTCGCGTTATCCTTCGTTCCGGTAGTGTTTTCTTTTACTCCGGTCACTTCATTTTTTGTCGTAGTTATACTGTCCCCAGCTTCGGCTTCCGGATCACTGACCCGTACTTTCATGCCCGGAGTCAACTTATGGAACCCTTCTACAACCACCATTTCTCCTTCTGCCAGTCCTCTTTCTACCACCACATTATTCCCGACTTCCGGTCCTAATTCGATAAAACGTTTCTCTACCGCATTATCTTTGCGCATGGTATAAATATATGCTCCACCCTTTTCGATGGTAACGGCTTTCATCGGAACAACAAGTGCACCTTCACGAACATCCAGCAACAACTTTACCTTTGTAAATTGTCCCGGCAACAATACTTGTTTCGGATTCGGCATTTCTGCACGTACAGAGAAAGTTCCGGTTTGAGGATCGACTTGCGGTTCGGCAAAATCCACATATCCTTTAAATGGATAGACGGTATTATCCGCCAATGTAATGGTAATATTCGGCTGCCAGGAACGGGTGGAATCCTGCTGTCCCAAATTAATGTTTCTTTCTTTACTCTTCAAATAATCGAGTGCTGTCATACTGAAATCCACCAACACTGTATCACTCTTCACAATGGTAGCAAGCAATGATTTTCCTCCGGGACCGACTAATGTACCCAAGTCCACATTTCTTTCACTAATGTGTCCCGATAAAGGCGAACGAACAATGGTATAACCCAATTCCAGTTCAGCCTGTGCCAAATCCGCCTCGCTCATGGCTACCGTTGCCTCGGCACTTTCATAAGCGGCTTCCGCATTATCCAAGTCCAACTGGCTCGCAGCGTTCTGTTCAAACAACGGACGGATACGTTTTAAATCACGTTCCGCTTTCAAAGCCTGCGCTTCGTCTTTTTTCAATTGCGCTCTGGCTTTATCTGCTTTGGCACGATACTGGTCCTGGTTGATTACAAACAAAACCTGATTCTTATTGACATATGTCCCTTCGGCAAAAAGCATATTTTCCAGATAACCTTCCACACGGGCACGTACTTCGACGAACTGTTGGGCACGAATACGCCCCACATATTCCCCGTATATCTCTACGTCGTCTTTCACTACCGGTTCAACAATGACTGTCGGCATTTCCGGCGCAGCCTTCTGAGGTCGGGTCAGTATCCAATACACGCCCAACACAACTACCATACACATAATAGCAGCAATGGTTCTCTTTCTCCTCAGTTTCAACTCATGTTTCGAAAAGAATAATCTCATATCGAATCTTATTATTTAATTTAACTTATGTTTGTTCTATATCCTTATTTACAACTCATATACCAAAAATGCGTTACCTGCATTATTTGCTTAAAATCAAAGCATTAGATATTTCTTCGTTTTGCAGAAAGTGTGGAAATTCACTGTATGGTGTAGAAAAAATCCACATTTCCGACTTTTGGAACATTTTTTTAGTTCCCATTTCAACAACTAAACAAATTATGCTCTACATTTGTATTATATTAAACATCAACACTAGACCACATCCTAATGAAAAAACAAATCTTTTCAACATTAGTTTTATCAATTGGCATCTTATTGCCTTTTTCTTTGCATTCTCAAGAGCAAAGGAAAAAGGTAGGTGTCGTTCTAAGCGGCGGCGGTGCCAAAGGAATGGCACACATCAAAGCACTGAAAGTAATTGAGGAAGCCGGAATCCCTATCGACTACATAGCCGGTACCAGTATGGGAGCTATCGTAGGTGGTCTGTATGCCATCGGTTATACTACGGAACAATTGGACAGCATGGTACGGAAACAAGATTGGACATTCCTGTTGAGCGACCGTATCAAACGAAGTGCCATGTCATTGACTGATCGTGAACGGTCTGAAAAATATACAGTCTCTATCCCTTTCACCAAAACTCCCAAAGATGCTGCTACCGGAGGACTCATGAAAGGGCAAAATCTGGCCAACCTATTTTCAGACCTCACTGTGGGGTATCATGACTCTATCGACTTCAATAAACTTCCCATTCCTTTTGCTTGTGTGGCAGCCAATGTTGTCAATGGAGAGCAAATTGTATTCCATGACGGAATACTCTCAACCGCTATGCGTGCCAGCATGGCTATTCCGGGTGTATTCACTCCGGTACGGCAAGACAGCATGGTATTAGTGGACGGCGGCATTGTAAACAACTATCCGGCAGATGTTGTAAAAGCCATGGGAGCCGATATTATTATCGGAGTAGACGTGCAGAATGCTTTGAAGAAGGCTGACAAGCTCAACAGCGTCCCCGATATTCTGGGGCAGATTGTAGACATCACCTGCCAGTCTAACCATGAAAAAAATGTAGACCTCACAGACACTTATATCCGTGTCAATGTGGAGGGATATTCATCTGCCAGTTTTACTCCGGCTGCCATCGACACTCTGATGCGAAGAGGCGAAGAAGCGGCTAAAGAACAATGGAATTCGTTGCTTGCCCTGAAAAAGAAGATAGGAATAACCGAAGATTATACTCCGAAGCAACATGGCCCTTATTCTTCTCTTTCCAATGCACGCACAGTTTATGTGACGGACATCTCATTTTCCGGTGTAGAGGTGGATGATAAAAAATGGCTGATGAAGAAATGTAATCTGAAAGAAAACAGTGACATTACCACTCTACAAATAGAACAGGCCTTGTATCAATTACGTGGCAGCCAATCCTATTCCAGTGCCAGCTATACGTTGAAAGAGACTCCTGAAGGTTATCACCTCAACTTCCTGTTGCAGGAAAAATATGAAAGAAGAATCAATCTGGGCATCCGTTTCGATTCGGAAGAAATCGCGTCTTTGTTGGTGAATGCAACGGCAGACCTCAAAACTCATATTCCTTCCCGTCTGGCTCTTACCGGTCGATTGGGTAAACGATATGCTGCCCGCATAGACTATACGCTGGAACCCATGCAGCAACGTAATTTCAACTTCTCGTATATGTTCCAATACAACGATATCAACATTTACGAGGAAGGTGACCGCGCCTATAATACAACGTATAAATATCATCTGGCAGAATTCGGTTTCTCCGATGTATGGTACAAGAATTTCCGCTTCGGACTCGGTCTGCGTTTTGAATATTACAAGTACAAAGATTTCCTGTTCAAGAAACCTGAAATCTCCGATCTGAAAGTAGAATCCGAACACTTTCTAAGTTATTTTGCCCAAGTGCAATATAATACTTATGATAAAGGACGCTTCCCTTCTAAAGGAAGTGACTTCAGAGCTACCTATTCGCTTTATACGGATAACATGGCACAATACAACGACCATGCTCCATTTTCAGCATTGAATGCTTCGTGGGCAAGTGTCATCCCTGTGACCCGCCGTTTCTCCGTCATTCCTTCCATTTATGGACGTATCCTGATCGGAAGAGATTTTCCTTATCCACTACAAAATGCCATTGGCGGTGACGTACCCGGTTTCTATATTCCACAGCAATTGCCGTTTGCCGGGGTTACCAACCTGGAATTGATGGATAACACCATAATGATTGCGTCTATTAAATTCAGACAACGCATGGGAGCCATTCATTATCTCACGCTGACGGGTAATTACGGGCTAACGGATAGTAATTTCTTCGATATATTGAAAGGCAAGCAATTATTCGGTGTTAGTGCAGGTTATGGAATGGACAGCATCTTCGGACCATTGGAAATATCGTTGGGGTATTCCAATCAGACGGACAAAGGAAGTTGTTTTGTGAATTTAGGGTATTACTTCTAGTCAAATCTAGTCAACAAAGAATATAATAACACTCCAAGAAAGACAGATTTTAGCAATACTACTTGCAGTAATACAGTATTTTCGAAGAGCAAAAGAGGAGACCGCTTCACAGTGACCTCCTCCTTCTATACTCTATATGAACATGCTCCAAAAGGGTTTATTGAAAAAAAAGGAGTACATTCAAAAGGGTTTTATCTTAAATTGAATAATCAAAACTTAATTATACTGCTATCAACTAGACAAACCATATCAAAATCATATCAACGATCTTCACAGACAGTTGATATTCAGGGAAATATGCATCAAAATAAGATCTGATGCGTGGCCCCGATTAGGTAAAGATGTACCTCTGTACTTTTTCCTAATCGGCTAAGGCAGGGATTCAATGCTACAAACGAATCCAAGCCCCTTACTATAAAACATCTTAAATACTACCACCCTTACCGCCGCTATGTGTCGGATTATAAGTAACCGTCTTATATTGATGATCCGTTCCGGTATAACGAGTTGCTGTAATCGAAACCGTCTTGTTTTGACCATTAAACTTTACATTAGCCGTCAATGTGGTAGTACGAGCCTTTGCATAGCAAGTATAACTCATAGTGGTGTATCCGTTTACATTTACAGTGTTATAAACACGTTCAGTTTCCGTAATGCCAGATACCGATCCCATTAATGAGAACATACGAGTTTTCATGAAAGCAACCATTGCATTCACCGTTTTTGTATCTTCAGCACTAGCACCAGCTCCTAATTGCGATTTAACTTCAGCAACAAGACCAGCATCATTCTTATCATAGTCCCAACCAGACTTTTCCTTATATTTCAATTCAATGCCAGTCACCGCTTTAGCATTCTCGCTATTATCACGACTAGCTTGTCCTAGAATATTAGTTGTCACAGTTTCATTACTAATCTTGCTGTATACTTTATTCTCTATAGCATAAGCAGAGAAGTGATCGACATCGGCTGTATATGCAGTGACAGCTCCATTTTCTGTAGTAGAAGATACATTTTTAATTACATTTCCATCATTATCTTTTGCATCTCCCCATTCTCCTGTATCTGGATTCTGATAAGTAAGTATCATATCAGCATCAGCAAATGTTATTCCAGGGATAGGATTAGGAATAGAAATCGTAACATCATTTTTAAATTTCAAACCAGACGGTTCAAATTTAGCAGCAGCTAAAGGTATGCTTTTTTCTACATTTTGATTCACTTCTTCAGCCTTCACTTCAGTAGTCACTTCTGCAGGAGCAGGAACAAAGGTTGTTACACTAATGCCAACATTCCCATCACTAATAAGGCTTGCACTAGCTTCTGTATCAATTGCACCTGCCGGTATTGCCAATTCGACTTTCACGAGTGGTTTATCCTCTACCACTGCTTCCGGAGCAACTTCTCCCGGATCTTCAATGGTAGTATTAGATTCACTATTATCCTCTACTTTAATTTCTTCTTCTGCAGTTACTGACACCGTTTCTTTCCGACTTTCCTTTGTCAGAGCCAGAGCTACCGTTACCACACTACGATTCTCTGCATTCTCTGCAATGACAACTGACGTTTTCTGTGAAAGATATCCATTAGAAGACGCTTCAATACTATAAGTACCTGTAGCACTTTCTGTAACAGAGAACTTACCATTCGAGTCGGTTGTGTAATTTTTACTACCCACTTTTACCTTTACCCCATTCATTGCTTCTCCCCCAGAAGTCACCGTACCCATAATGTAATACTCCACTACCGGTTTTGGAGTTTCAATTACTTCCCCTTCTGCCGGTTTCGGATCGTCATCATCATCGTGACAGGCTACTGTCGCAAAAGTTAACATACCCAAGGCTATCGCCATGGCACCCACATAAAACCATTTTACACTTTTCATAATGTTTCAATTTTGTTAAAAATACTAGTTAAAATATCAATCATGTTTCACTTCTCACTCGTTTTAATCAAATAATATCGAATATAATCCGGCTGCCAAAAATGTGAATTCTCTGCCGACTTAGGTTCAACAGTATAACTTTCGCCCAACGAACGATGGGCATATTCATTCCCGCTACGCATATCATACTGAAAAGCAAAATATTCGGGAAGCATTACCCGTAGCAGATGTCGCTTGCGTTTCTTTCCCGGTAATGGAATAGAAAAGTTGAATCCTGCATTCGTTGCTCCATTTGTATACATACCATATATACCTACAATATATTCGCCGAAGTAGCGTGAAAGAGTTCCGCGTACCCCATAATCGCCATAAATAAAACGATCTCCTTCTACTTTCACCAAGGTGTTCACTTCCGGAATATAATATCCTACACTAATTTGTCCATTGACTCTTTTCCATTGACTCATTTTCCATTCGCTACCATAGAAATGAGCAGAGCCGGTTATTCCTCCTCCACCTTCTACCGTCCACTGACCATTTGCTGAAAAATAGCCGATGCCTGCTGCAAGTCCTTGACGGTCATTCGAGAAACTACCGCCTGTGAGGTATCCTTTCCAATGATTAGCCAAGCGAAAATCCTGACGAAAAGTCATGTATCCCAGGCGAACGCAGTTCCACTTGCCATCTTCATTACTTACAACAGGCAAAGAAACCTGCATCCGTAGCGAGGCGCCTTTCCATAATTGCATTTCCACGGCAGGTTGCAACTCGAGAGCCGCTTTATACAACTTATAAGTTACATTATTGACTAACATCACGTTGGGATATACTACCAAATCGACCTTACCGAAAGAACTTTCTTTTCGTTTTACGCCTTTCAGCTGCCGTACAGCAGTTTCGGTAGAAGTAGTCATCCCCATCTTGCGATACACTTCATCCAACGCACATTCACCGGCTTGATATTTTTGAATCAATTCTGCAGGGATGGTTATGCATAATTGTGGTAAGGCATTATCTAATATAAGTAGCTGCAAAGTCGGTATTTCCGGTATAATAACCAAATGGCGTATGGCAATACCGATTCCATTATAAATACCTCTATAAGCAGAGGTCTCAAAAGCCGCAGTTATCGTGTCCCTTTTCTCCACAACTGAAATATTCTCCATATCCAACTCTTTCAGTGTCTCGCTCACACGAACTGGCTGTGCCTGTAACAAAGAAATACCACAGAGAAAAACAGCGGTCGCACTAACAATCCTTTTCATCTTCTTTTAATGCATTAATGTACATTCATACCGCAGACCGGCGGAAACACATGTAAATTCACGAGTAAACACATTGACGGACAAATGCTTCCAAAAGCGCATGGCAGCACCCATATTCCATCCACGCGTATCATATTCCACCATCAACTTCAATTCTTTGCAAAAAGAAGGCGTATAGCGGACACCTCCGAAAGGTCCTTTATTAAATACACGACAATCACCTTGATGAATATACCATCCGGCCGTTACAGCCAATTGGTCTCCCGAACGAAATCCGATAGTCTTTGTCAACACACCATAATAAGCTCCCCAATATGGAGTCTTCTTCTCTGTCAAAAGATCATCTCCACCAATCACAACAGCTGGGAAATAGCGACTTTCTTTTAGCGGACGAATACGAATCGTATTAGAACGGTCCTGATTATGATAACCCGTCCTGCCTGTACCGGTTGTCATTTTGAGTAATGTCATCCGGTAAGTGAATTCGATAAAAGAGAAAAGAGTCATATCTACAAAATAGTTCATGGTAGGAAAACTGAAAACCGATGGAGTAACTTGCTCGGGTAAGAAATTGACTCCTCCCATAAATGTACCGGTCTCCTGCATTTCAGCGGTAGGTATCATCAACTGCCCCGTTGTTCCCATGGAATATTGCGCGTGAACCAGACCGCTCATCGGAATGAGTATCAGAAATAGAATACTACCTTTTAACGAAATAAATGGCTTATTCCTAAAAGCCGCTTTAGTTTGTTTCATCTTTATTTGTATGTTATACTTTTAAATAGAGATATTCTCAAAACTTTTTTGATTAATCCACTATTTTTACCTTATATAATTCCGTTACTTCTTAGGTAACGGAAAACACACAATCAAGACCAATCGGAATGAGAACAGAGAAAAACATCGACAATTACAGTGGTAGAAGAGTTTTTGCCTTTAGCGAAGGGGGAAATTCTTTTTAAGACAGGACATATAAATCAGAGGGCATGAAGATATGATTATTTCATGTTCAGATTTTTTTTTGCCGTATGCATCAGATAAAACGAAAAAAAATGGGAGAATATTTGTTTGCTATTTATATTTTTGTCTATCTTTGCGTCACATTTGATTCCGTTACCTAAGAAGTAACGGATACATTTAAATACTGATTATTAAAGCTTTGCCTATCTATCACCTACTTACATTGTAATTTTTAACGTAAGATAAATTCTTTCTATTCACTTCTGTGCGTTCTCTTAATCCAAAGCCTTTCAGATATATTTGTGTGGTTTTAATAGATTTGTGTCCCAGCGATTCACTAATCATTTCAATCGGAACTCCGCGATACTTGGCAGTAGTGGCCCAAGAATGTCGGAAGGTATATGAAGTGACGGGTGAGTCCAGGCGCAACACTCTCGCCAAATCCTTCAAAGAATTATTAAAACGACGAAGAGCAGACTGATATTCTTTATATGCTTTTTCATCTTTCCGCTTCTTATCACCATGCAGAATATCGAATAAATAGTCGGGACAATCAGGAAGAGCGGGTTTATTGCTTCGAAGCTGATTCACCATCTCTTTTGCACTTTCCAGAATTTCCAGGCTTATAGGTGTTTTAGTCTTGATACGGTTATATTGAAGCACATTCCGGTCTAAAGCAGATTTCTCCAAATGCGCCAAATCCGCGAATGACATTCCACAGAACTGAAACATCAGAGCTGCAATCGTCTGCGTACGACGCAAACGTTCGGATTTCGGGTCCTCATACAGTAGTTTGTGCAATTCGGTCACAGGCAATGCTTTCTTTTGCCGAATATCCACGCCTGTATAGACATCATGAAACAACCGGGGAACATAAGGGGCACTTCCCGCTTCTACTCCCCGATTATAGATACTACGCAACATACGCATATAAGTAGAAACCGTATTGAGCTTTAATCCGGACCCGTAAAGATGCTGTCCATAGCATCGTAAACACTCCCGGGTGACTTGCCTGAACGATATGTTACCTGTTCCACAAAACTTACTAAAAGAAAAAAGAGCATTCTTATAAACATGAGCGGTAGAATATCGCCCTTCTTTTCGCAAACGCTCAATGTACGCTCCGGCACATTGGCTAAATCCATTTTTATTCATTTTTTGCATCACTAGTTATTTTAGATTATACAATATATAGAGAAAGAACAAAAGTAAGCTACTTTATGATTGCAGCTATTATAAAAAAAGAAAAGTAAAAGAAAACCTTCACTCGCGTGGAAGTTATTCTTTTACTTTCCTATAACGTTCTGAATTTATTCACCATATAGGCCGCAGAAGTGAATCTTATTCATGTCTGCACTGTTTTCACCACAGAGTACACAGAGGGCACAGAGGTGAATCTGTTTTATGACTTACGGTTGTGACCCTAATTTTGATGCGTAATCCTCCTACTATAAAGTTGAAAAAACATGAAAACATCTGCCACCTGCAACCAAACGCGTGTAATGCACTAGTT